>Ga0208111_1000007_pt1 | contig 183384 bp, 150 predicted proteins | sample CryBogCBH08Aug08_FD_184605 | JGI IMG/M metagenome (GOLD analysis project Ga0208111, IMG submission 184605) | Freshwater microbial communities from Crystal Bog, Wisconsin, USA - CBH08Aug08 (SPAdes) (version 2) | ecosystem: Environmental > Aquatic > Freshwater > Lake | place: Crystal Bog... | reverse complement strand
GAGTTTAACTTCGGCAACTGATTTTTAGCAATAATCAACTCAACGAGGCCATCGTCAGGTGGCCTCGTTTTTTTATTGGCGGCGCGGTGCGGGTGCGGGGCCACGGTTTTTTAGGCGGCGAATCCGCTTGCGGCGCGATGCCGGATAAACTAGAAGTCCGGCATCAGAATTTATGGCAAACTATCTCATCATCGGTGGCGACGGTAAGGAATACGGCCCGGTCACAGACGCGGATGTGCGGCAGTGGATTGCTGAGGGTCGTCTGGCCGTGTCGTCGCAGGCCAAGGCGGAGAGCGACGCGGAATTCCGTGCGCTGGCACAGTTCCCGGAGTTTGCGGAGGCGCTTCAGTTGCCGCCGGCCGCCATTGCGCCGCTGAAGTCCGCCGTCGGCCACGTTTCGGGAAACGATTACGAGTTGGATATCGGCGGTAGTATTTCACGTGGTTGGGATCTCGTCAAAAACAACCTGAGCCCCCTGTTTGTCGGGTCGTTGATTTATCTGCTCATCGAGGGCGCGGTCGGCGGCCTGGCGGGACTGCCGTATATCGGCCCGCTGTTTTCCATCGCCAATTTTGTTTGCTCCGGCCCGCTTGTCGGCGGTTTGTTTTATCTGTTTATTCGGGTGAATCGTGGCCAGTCGGCGGATGTCGGCGAACTTTTTTCCGGCTTCCGGCGCGCGTTTGGCCAGTTGTTTCTCGGTGTGTTGGTGCCGGGCCTGGTTGTGGGCCTGTGCCTGATGCCGTTCATCATCCTGTTCGTCATCAAATTTATGCCCCTCGCCGGCCAGTTCCAGCATTTCCATCCCGGCCAGACGCTGGATCCGGCGACGATAGCCGCGCTGAAATCCATCCTGATTACCACGCTGCCGGTGGCGCTGGTGTGCGCGATTCCCGCGACGTATTTGTCGGTCTGCTGGAAATTCACGCTGCCGCTGATTGTTGACCGGCAGATGGATTTTGGCGCGGCGATGAAATTGAGCTGGAAAAAAGTGAACCAGCATTGGTGGCAGGTGTTCGGCCTCATCATCTTGATCGGGCTGATTAATATCGCCGGTGTGCTGGCCTGCTGCGTCGGCGTGTTGTTCACGCTGCCCGTCGGTTTCGCCGCGCTGATGATTGCCTATGAAACCATCTTTGGCGAAGCCTAAAACTAGCCGCACCCAGGCGCGCAATGCTGCATTGCTGAACCAGCTCGCCACGCCCGGCCTCGGTTCGCTCCTGGCCCAACGCTGGGTTGCCGGTCTCGGCCAACTGCTGCTTGCCGTCATCGGGTTTACGCTGGTGCTTGTGTGGTTTGTGCGGATGATGCTTGGCTATTACGGCCAGATGTTGGGTGATGGCACGATGCCTCATCCGCCGGCTTATGCCGGCCTTTTGCTGGGTGGCGGCTTGTTCACGCTGGCCTGGTGTTGGTCGCTGGTGACGAGTTTCAGCCTGTTGCGCGCGGTTTCCCGGGCTAGCTTGGAATCGCTGGCCAGTTTCGCCGCCGGCCAAGTGAAACTGGAGGAGGAAAAAATCTTCCTCGCGCTGGCCGCTTTGCCGCAATGGCGGCGCGACGGCAAAATCATTTCCCGCACGTTCACGTTTAAGGATTTTCCCGACGCGATTAAATTTGTGAACGATGTCGCTGATCTTGCCGGGCAGGCGCAGCATCATCCGGACATTGATATCCGTTGGAACCGGGTCACGCTCGCGCTCACCACGCACGCTGTCGGCGGTTTGACGGAGAAAGATTTTGCGCTGGCGCGGCAGTGCGAGGCGTGGTCACTTCGCTGACGCCCGCGGCGTCCGGCCGATCCACAGGCCGCTGATGCCGTAGTTCCATTCCAGTTGCGGAATGTTCGGCCGCTCGCCCTTGTTGCCGTGGATTACCATCCGGTCGGCCGGTTTCATTTTTTTTACCCACGGCGCGTAGGCTTGGGCGTCGCCGTAATTCCACAGGATTTTTTGATAGGTCGCCAGATCTTCCGCCGGCATCAGCGACGATTCATAGCCGAGTTGGTAGCGCCAGTTGCCGTGCGGATTCTTGAAGAACGTCTGGTAGAAGACCGGCATGTCCGTGGAATAGAGGATGCCGTTTTTCTCCGGCATCCAGCCGGCCATTCCCGGCGTTTCCGGCGTGAGAAACTGCCAGGTGAGGGCTTGCGACCAGCGGCTGTTTAAATCGCTGGTTGCGGAAAAAAACGTCGCGCCGGCCAGGATCAGGACCAGCCACAGCCGTTGCAGTGAATCCGCCGCGAACCGGGCGGTGAACAGGAAATCCATTTCCGTGGCGATCCACACCATCAACGCCGGCCAGCCCCAGTCCTCCCAAAACCGGCACACGCGAAAGCCAAGAATCCAGCAGCCGCACACGAGCCAGAACGCTGGGTTTTGGGTGACGGGCGCGCCGTCCGGCTTGGTCGCTCGCCGGAGCAGCAATAGCGCGCCAACAATGATGACCGCCACGATGTCGCCGCCGAATGGCTGCAATTCCGTCACCAGTGTCCGTCCGGTCGCCGCACTGCCGGTGGTTTTGATGAGGATTTCAAAGGCGTTCGTCAAATAATCTGCCGGATGTCCCGTCAACAGCGCGGCGGCCAGAACCCCCGTCAGCCACGCGCCGGCCAGCAGCCGGGTCCAGCGGAACTGGCCGGCGAAGAAAAACGCGCCGATGGGCAGCAGCCACAAATACCAAACCCCGTGCAGATACGCGGCGGTCGTGATCCACGCCGTGAACAGTAGGAAAAATTTCCGGCCGGGTTGCCGGTTTTGCCCCGCCAACAAAACCGTCATCAGTCCCGTGATGGTGATGACAAACGGCCGGCCCAGCATGAACCGCTGCGGCACATCCGAGACGACCATGGCTGTGAGCAGTACCGTCAGCCAGGCCTCGGGCCGCTTCAGCCATGGCAGTGTCGCGACGTTCACGAGGAGAAACAGCGTGACGAGCGAGAAGATCAGGAGGCCTTCCGCTTCCCAGCCGGTCGCGCGCTGAACCGTGCCGAGCAGCGCGTGCCAGCCGAGATTGTGGTCCATTTTATAATTGTCCCCCAGCACGAGGATTTCCGGCCAAGTTTTGCCGCTGACGGCCTTCGCACAGTGCCGCAGCGCGTCGTCGCCGGGCAGGTAGCCGTAGCTGATGATTTTCAGCGGAATGGCGAGCAGGACGGCCACGACGATGATCCACGCGGCGGGTGGAATGTAGCGGCGGAATCTTTCTGGCAGTTCAAGGTCAAACATGGTGCTTTGAATTCCGTCCATCAGAACACCTTGGGCACGCCTTCGTCGAGTATTTTCAGGCGCGGCGTCAGTTTTTGTTGCGCCGCGATTTCCTTGAGCCAGCGCAGTGGCTCATCCATCGCCTCGAACGACAGCTTGAATGTGCCGAAGTGCATCGGCACAAATATCTTCGCGCGTAAATCGCGGAAAGCCGTCACCGCCTCGTCCGGCCCCATGTGGACCTTGCGGAAGCTTTCCGGGTGATACGCGCCGATGGGCAGCAGCGCGATTTCCGGCCGCAGCCTTTCGCCGATTTCCGCGAAGCCCTCGAAATACGCGCTGTCACCGCAGTGGTAGATTTTCCGGCCCTGATGCTCCAGCACAAAGCCGCCGTAGCCGCGATGCTGGTCGTGCAGCGTCCGCGCGCCCCAGTGCTTGCTCGGCGTGAACGTCACCTTCCAGTCGCGCTGCGAAAAACTTTCCCACCAGTCCAGCTCCACGATGCGCGCGAAGCCGAGTTTTTTGGCGAGGTCCCCCACGCCCCAGGGCATGATGCCGATTTTTGTGGGCGGCAGTTTGCGCAGCGTCGGTTTGTGGAAATGGTCGAAGTGCGCGTGCGTCAGCAGCACTAGGTCGATCGTCGGCAAATCCTGGACGCGCAGGCCGGAGCGCTTGAGCCGCTTGAGCAGGAACAGCCAGTTCGCGAAGTTCGGGTCCACCAGCACATTCAGGTCGTTGAACTGGATGAGAAACGACGCATGGCCGATCCACGTCAACGCCACCTGGCCGTGGCGCAGGCGCGGAAAAATCGCCGGCCGGTGCGCGCCGGTGCGCTTGGTGAACCAGCCTTTCCAGACCAGCTCCTGAAAAAACGTGCGCGGGTTGAAGTGTCTGGCCGGCGTCAAATCCTTGAACGAGCGCGGGATTTTCCGGCGCGGCGGCACGGGGCGGCTGGTGGCTGGTTTGGTCACGGCGGTAAGATTTTAGCACCCGCCGCGCGTCCGGCCAGTTTGAAAATTCGGGGGCGCGCAGGCCGCGTAGGTTGCGAGGGGGGAAAGTAATTTAATTTCTTCGCCGACTTCGCGACCTGTGCGCGACAGTTTATTTTCCCTTGTGACTTTTGCGCCTTTTTACGGCAAGATTTTCCTCATGGCTGAACTTGACCCGCAACTCGATAAATTCCTCCGCCGCCAGCCCCGGCTTGGCAAAAATGTCTTCCTCGCCAAGACCGCCACGGTCATCGGCGACGTGACGCTCGGCGCGCATTCGAGCGTTTGGTATGGCGCGGTGCTGCGCGGCGACATCAACCGCATCGTCGTGGGCCATCACTCGAACGTGCAGGACAACGCCGTGCTGCACCTAGCGGACAAGTTCGCGTGCGTGCTCGGCAACTGGGTGACCGTCGGCCACGGCGCGATTGTCCACGCGTGCACGGTGGGCGACGAATGTCTCGTGGGCATGGGCGCGGTGATTTTGGACGGCGCGGTCATCGGCAAACAATCCATCATCGGCGCGAAGGCGCTGGTGACGCAGGGCACGAAGATTCCGCCCGGCTCGCTCGTGCTGGGCGCGCCCGCGAAAGTCGTCCGCCAGCTGACGAAGGAAGAGCGCACCGGCCTGAAATGGTGGGCGCAAAAATACGTGGACAACGGCGCGTATTGCCTCCGGCACGGCATCGGCGTGGGGAAACCGTTGGCCAGTTGAACGGCACCGCACGCTCGACTTTTCGGCGGTTATCCTCTGAAATAATCCCATGACTCGCAGTTCAAAACAATTGATCCGTCCGCTCGTCCACCGGCTCCACGCCTATGTTCCCGGCGAGCAGCCGAAAATTCCCGGGCTGGTCAAGCTCAACACCAACGAGAATCCGTATCCGCCGTCGCCAAAAGTTTTGCGCGCGGTGAAACAGGCGGTGGACGGACGGCTGCGGTTGTATCCGAATCCAACGGCGGAAAAATTGCGTGCGAAACTCGCGAAGCTGCACGGCTGCCGACCGGAAAACATCCTCGTTGGCAACGGCTCGGACGAGGTTTTGGCGCTGGCGACCAGGGCGTTTGTGGAACCAGACTTAAAACTGGCGCAAGCCACGGTTCAGTATTTCACGCCCAGCTATTCGCTCTATCCGGTGCTGGCGGACATTCAAGGCGCGGCGAAAAACGCCGTGCCGCTCAAGCCGGATTTTTCCCTGCCGTCCGTCGCGGAATTGAAGCGTGGGAAACAATGGAATTTTAGCGCCGCCCTGACGTTTGTCACCACGCCGAACGCGCCCAGCGGACGCGGTTACCGGACTGCGGAACTGGAAAAACTCTGCCGCGCGCATAAGGGCGTCGTGGTGCTCGATGAGGCTTATGTTGATTTCGCCTCTGAAAACGCGCTGCCGCTGGCGCTGAAATTTCCGCACGTCCTCGTCGCGCGGACTTTTTCCAAGGCGTATTCACTATGCTTCCAGCGCGTCGGCTATTTCGTTGGCCCCCCGGAACTCGTCGCGGCGCTGGACAAGATTCGCGATAGCTACAACGTGAACGGCCTCGGCCAGATTGCTGCGGAGGCCACGCTGGATGACTTGAATCATTATCGCGCCAACTTCAAAAAAATCATCGCCACCCGCGAATGGTTGGGCCGCGAGCTGACCAGGCTCGGCTTCCGCGTACTGCCCAGCCGTACAAATTTTATTATGGCCATACCTCCGCTTTTCCCGGCAACGGAGTGGCTGCAGAAACTGCGCGGGCGCAAAATCCTGGTCCGCTGGTTCAGCGCGCCGGAAATCAGCAGTTACCTGCGGATCACCATCGGCAGGCCGTCGGAGGCGCGGGCATTGGTGAAGGCCGCACGGCGAATATCCGTTTCCGGCTGATTTCTGCCCGCCGTAGGAAACTTCAGCTGGCGGGGAAGGGGGCGCAGCCTGCGCCCTCAAGTTTGGGGACGTTTCTCGTTTTTTACTCTAGGCTTCCCGCATTGAAATTTTTGCCGGCTTGCAATGGATTTACCAGCTGACTAACCTTTCTCATCACTATTCGGCAAACGCCGTTGTCTGGTTTTAAATATATTTATGCAACCCATCCAACTTCAGTGGATTGATTATACCATTCTGGTCGCCTACGTCGCCTTTGTGCTCGGTATCGGCTGGGCGCTGTCCCGCTACATGAAGACCTCGGCGGACTTCCTTACGTCCGCGCGTTCAATTCCAACGTGGGTCACCGGTCTTGCCTTCATCTCGGCCAACCTTGGTGCGCTCGAACTCGTCGGCATGGCCGCCAGCGGCGCGAAATACGGCATCTCCACCGCGCATTTTTACTGGGTCGGCGCGATCCCGGCGATGATCTTTCTGGCCGTGTTCATGATGCCGTTTTATTACGGCTCCAAGGCCCGCTCCGTGCCGGAGTATTTGAAGATGCGTTTTGACGAACGCGTCCGCGCGCTGAATTCCGTGGCCTTCGCGGTGATGACGATTTTCGCCTCCGGCATTTCGATGAACGCGCTGGCGAAACTGTTGAACCAGTTGCTCGGCTGGGATTACAACGTGGCGCTGTGGGTCTGCTCCGGCGTGGTGCTGCTCTACGTTTTGAAGGGTGGTCTGACCTCGGCGATTTACACGGAAGTGCTGCAATTCTTCATGATCGTCCTCGGCTTCGCGCCGGTGGTTTATCTCGGCCTGAAGGATGTCGGCGGTTGGCACAAGATGAATCATTCGCTGGAAGCGGTCGCGGTCAATCCCGCCGCGCTGCACCTCAAGGACGCCGGCACGACTTACGCGGCGAACGCCTGGACGAGCGCGTGGCAGCCGGTGCTCGCCGGGCCGGCGCACAATCCGATGGGCGTGGATTGGTTCGCGATGATCTTCGGCCTCGGCTTCGTGCTGTCGTTCGGCTACTGGTGTACGAACTTCCTCGTCGTCCAGCGCGCGATGGCGGCGAAGAACATGACTGCCGCGCGCAACACGCCGCTCGTGGCCGCCGTGCCGAAAATGTTTTTCCCCTTCCTCGTGATTGTGCCCGGCATGATTGCCGCCGCGCTGATGACGATGCCGGATAAAAACTACCGCATCCCGCCGCCGCCCATCTCACAGGAAAGCTACACCAAAGCCGTCGCCGCCGTGCAAAGCGCCAGCCCGACGGATTCCGCCGCGGCCGTCACCGCCGTCGGCACGGCCCTCGGTAAGAAAGTGGATGCCGACCGCATCACTTTACTGGTCGCCGCGAATGCCACCGCTAAATTGTCCGACGCGCAAATCAAACAGGGCCTTTACAACAGCGTCGCGGAAAATGATTACGATAGCGTCATTCTCTCGCTCGTGAAGAAGTATTGCCCCGCCGGTCTGCTTGGCTTGGCGCTCACGGCGTTGCTGGCGTCGTTCATGTCCGGCATGGCCGGCAACGTCACCGCGTTCAACACCGTCTTCACCTACGACCTGTATCAGGCGTATTTCGCGCCGGGCAAGACGGACAAACATTATTTCTGGGCGGGCAAGGTTACAACCATCGCCGGCATCGTGTTGAGCATCGGCGCGGCGTATTTCGCCTCGATGTATAACAACGCGATGGACATCATCCAGCTCGTGTTCGGCTTCGTGAACGCGCCGCTGTTCGCCACGTTCCTGCTCGGCATGTTCTGGAAGCGCACCACCGGCACGGGCGCGTTTCTCGGCCTGTTCGGCGGCATCGCCAGCTCGGCCCTGTTCCACGCGCTGACCAGCGTCGCCAGCAACCTTGACGCCACCGGCCACGTCATCAACGGCATGAAGGGCGGCTACCTCAAAGTCGTCACCATCTTCCCCAGCGAGATGGCGCAAAATTTCTGGCTGGCGGCATTCGCTTTCATCGTCTGCTTCGTGCTGACGCTGGTGATTTCGCTCGCGACCAAATCGCAGAAGACCGATGCCGACTTGAAAGGCCTGGTCTATTCGCTCACGCCGAAGACCGTGGATCAAAGCCAGTCGTGGATTCAACGCCCGGCGGTCATCGGCGTCATCCTGCTCATCGTCTGCGTGATAATGAACTGGTATTTCTGGTGAACCAACCGCAACCCCAACTGAAAGACTAAAATTATGGGACTCGATATTCGTTGGCCAATTGGCCTCATGTTTACGCTCATCGGCGCGCTGCTCGCGGTGTATGGCGCGGTGATTCAATCCGACCACGCCATTTCGCTCGGCATCAACATCAACCTCATCTGGGGCCTCGTGCTGGTGGGGTTCGGCGTGTTCATGTTGGTTGGCGCGAGCAAGGGCAAAAAGAACCCGCCGTCTGCGTGATTTGATTTGGTGGGGCGAGCGTCCCCGCGAGTCGGCTCGGCCGGAGCCTCGCCCCACCTTGTTTTCTTCCGCTGATTTCAGCGGAACCATTTTTCCGAACTCCCAACTTCCATCTGCCAACTCCTTTTTATGACGCTGAAAGAACTCGCCGCCCACGTCGCCGCTGAATTCCAAAAACATTATGGCCGCCCTCCGCGTTGGATCGTCGCCGCGCCCGGCCGCGTTAACGTCATTGGCGAACACACCGATTACAACGACGGTTTCGTCCTGCCGATGGCCATTGAACGCTATGCCGTCATGGCTGCCGACACCGCCAGCACGACTGGCAAAATTTCCATCTACGATACGCATTTCAAGGAAAGCGCGACGATTGACGTTTCCGCGCCGGTCACCAAAGGCCAGCCGAAATGGTCGAACTATATCCGGGGCGTCCTCGCCGGTTTCCAAAATCGCGGCGTGAAGGTTCCCGCGCTCGATGTGGCGTTCATGTCCACCGTGCCGCTCGGCGGTGGCTTGAGCAGCAGCGCCGCGCTGGAAGTCTGCACCGCGACCTTGCTGGAGGCCGCGACGGGCAAGGCGATTGACCCGATTGAAAAGGCCCTGCTCGCGCAAAAGGCCGAGCATGATTTCGCCGGCGTGCCCTGCGGCATCATGGACCAATTCATTTCCGCGCTCGGCCGCGAAGGCCATTTGCTGCTGCTCGACTGCCGCACGCGCCAGACCGAATTGGTGCCGATGAGCGATCCGTCCGTCGCGCTGCTGGTCATTAATACCAACGTGAAGCATGAACTCGGTTCCGGCGAATACGCCCGGCGCCGCGCCGAATGCGAACAGGCCGCGAAAATTCTCGGCGTCGCCTCCTTGCGCGATGCCACCGCCGGCCAGCTTGAAAAGGCGAAAGGCAAAATGAGCGAAGTCGTTTATCGCCGCGCGCGTCACGTCATCGGTGAAATCGAGCGCACCGTTCATGCCGCCGAAGGCATCCGCCACAGCAACTGGACCAGTGTCGGCAATCTCATGTATGCCAGCCACGCTGCGTTGCGCGACGACTACGAAGTGAGCTGCAAGGAATTGGATGTCGTCGTGGAGATCGCGGAAGAAATCGGCTTGCGGGGCGGCGTCTATGGCTGCCGCATGACCGGCGGCGGCTTTGGTGGCTGCTGCGTGGCGCTGGTGAAGGCCGATAGTGTGGACGCCATCACCAGGAAAATCACCGCGGATTACCAGGCCAAGACTGGCATTGCCGCCGCCATCTTCGCTTCCCGTCCCGCCGCCGGGGCGACCATTATCCAAGGCTGATTAAAATTGCAGATGGGTTTCGCCGGGTCTCTGCTATGGCGGTCACGCCAAAACTTGACTGGCGTCGGTAAAAAATCTATTGTCCTGCAATCTGGTTGGTGGCTATAGCTCAATGGTAGAGTCCAAGCTTGTGGAGCTTGCTGTTGCGGGTTCGAGTCCCGTTGGCCACCCCATCTTTTTCCGCAGGTCGAAATTCGCTTTTGCCATCACCGGAGGGTGATAAAATAGCAAGTGCCAATTCATTGGCAAACCCACCGGTTGGCCACTTTAGAATTGAGACTACCTGGGGTTTTAACTTACTTCGGACGGTTGCGAACTGTTATTTTTCCCAGCCATGGGCTTTGGCGGTGGTGGCGATTTCCGTCCAAGCGGCGTCATTAGCCTCAATGACCTTGAATTTGGCGAGATATTGGAAGGCTTTGAAAACATTCTTGCCTTCATCCTTTCTGGCCTGAAGTTGGTCTGCAGCCAATGATTTGATGGAAGCGGCATACGCAATTGCAAGCCGCTCCACGTTGTTGTAGGTTGGCTCGTCTTTTTCGTAAACCAGCGATTCCGCCAGGCGCAGCATCTGATTAACCGATTGTTCCGGCATCTTCTTGGCGCTTTCGCGGATGGTCGCGGCAATCTCCTTGCGTTTGGCCAAAGTTGCTTCAGCGCTGAGCGGCCCTTGTTTGATCACCTCGTTGTCGGCGCGCGGTGGCAATGGCTGATACCAGATGTTGCGGAAACGAACGGGATTGCCATGGTCTTGAAGTTTGAGCGGACCGGCTTCGGGGAACGGACCGGGTTTGCTGCGGGTCTTGTGGCCGGTAGGACCCTCAAGCAGTGTGCGATCCTGCACGAGGACGCCATTGCAATAAACGGTCACAAATCCGGGGTTCACGCACTGATCATCCCGGTAAACCGGATGGCGATATTCAATGTCAATCTGCTGCCACTCTCCTGGCGGGCGCAACGCGTTAGCCAGCGGCGGATTCACGCCATATACCGAACAGGCGAAACCATCGGCATAAGTGGGATTGTCATAATTGTCGAGCACTTGAATCTCGACCAAGCCCATGAGGAAAATACCGCTGTTGCCGCGTCCCTGGCTTTCGCCCTGCGGGGGAGTCGGGGACGCCCATTCAACGTGCAATTTACCATCGCCGAATTTCGCCTTCGAGCGAACGTAGCCGGACTTTGGCACGCACTGGAAAACGCCGTCCTTAACGATCCACTTGGTGGCCTCGCTGCCGGGCTTGTCCGCTTCCCAGTTCGCCAACGCTGCCTCGGAACCGTCGAACAGCACGACCGCATCCGTTGGCGGTTTGGCGTCGACCAACGGCTTGGGCTCAACGCGGGGCGGCTGTGGCCGGTTCCAGTCATGAACGCACCAGGCATGATGAGCGTCGGGCGGGTCGCCATAGAATGGCTGGCCAGTCGAGGCAAAAACTGCGAAGGTCGAGGTGAAGAGGGTCACGGCCAGAAAACTGGATATGGTGATTAGTTTCATCGGAATATTTGGTGGCGGGATGTGGTTATGACGTTGAAACAAAAGTTTTGACTGAGTGACCGGTGAATGTCAAGTCGAGGTAGTGGCTGGCAGTATCCTGATTCGAAATTCACCCGCCGGCATAATTTTGTCACGGGGCCCTTGACGGCAGATTGGTCGTTGGTTAAGGATTTTACTTTATGAGCAAAACCGAAACCCATCATTTTCAGGCCGAAATCCAGCAGCTGCTGAACATCGTCGTTCATTCGCTTTACACCGACAAAGAGATTTTTGTGCGCGAGTTGATCTCCAATGCGGCCGACGCGTGTGAAAAGCTGCGGTTCAGCCAGTCCTCGGGCAAGGCGGTCTATCAATCGGAAGTCGCCCCGGTCATCAGCGTGACGACGGACGACCAAGCCGGCACGATTACCATCACGGATACGGGCCTGGGCATGACCCACGGAGAACTTGTGGAAAACCTCGGCACCATCGCCCATTCCGGCACCAAGGCTTTTCTCAGGCAACTCGCGGAGGACAAGCAGCCGGATGCCGGCTTGATCGGCCAGTTTGGCGTGGGTTTTTATTCCGCCTTCATGGTCGCAAAAAAAGTCACGGTGCTCAGTCGTTCCTTTGTGCCGGAGGAATCAGGCTGGCAATGGATCAGTGAGGGCATGGGCGGCTATGAGCTTGCGCCGGCCGCCGATCTGCCGCGGGGCACCAGGATTACACTCGAACTCAAGGACGAGGCCAAAGACTTTGCCCAGGCAAACACCGTGGAACGCATCATCCAGCGGTATTCCAGCTTCGTGCCGTTCCCGATTGAACTGAACCGCAAGCGCCTTAATACGGTGCAAGCGATCTGGACGCGGAACAAGCAAGAGATCAAGGAAGAGGAATACAATGAATTTTACACGTTCATCGGGCATGACCATGAGCAACCGCTGTTCCGGTTGCATTTCAGTGCCGACGCGCCGCTGGCCATCCAGTCCCTGCTGTTTGTGCCTCCGCGCAATTTTGAAACGCTCGGCATGGGCCGCATTGATTCGGAAGTGAATCTCTATTGCCGGAAAGTTCTCATCCAAGCCAAGGCGAAAGGGTTGTTTCCTGAATGGCTGCGTTTCCTCAAAGGCGTGGTGGACAGTGAGGATCTGCCGCTGAACATCTCCCGCGAAACGATGCAGGACACCTCGCTGATGCAGAAGCTGAACAAGGTGCTGACGAGCCGGTTCCTGAAGTTTCTCGATGAGCAATCCGAGCAGGCGGCGGAGGCGTATGCCAAGTTTTATGGAGAATATCAGCGGTTTCTCAAAGAGGGCGTGGTCACCGATTTCACGCACAAGGAGGCGCTGGGCAAACTGCTGCGCTTTGAGTCCTCCACCCTGGAAAAGGGCAGGCTCACGTCCCTGGCGGATTATGTGAAGCGGATGCCGTCCGGCCAGAAGGAAATTTATTGCCTGCTCACACCGAACCGGGCGGCGGCGGAAGCCAGCCCCTATTACGAGGTGTTCCGGGAGCGGAAATTTGAGGTGCTGTTTCTGTACGACGCCTGGGATGAGTTTGTGATCGAACATCTGCATGCGTTTGACGGCCAGCCCATCAAGCTGGCGGAAAAGGTGGAATTGGATTTGAGCGAAACGAAGAAAGCGGCGGCGTTATCGGAAGACGCGGCCAAAGCACTGGCCCAATGGCTTAAGCAGACGCTAGGCGATAAAGTGGGCGAGGTGCGGGTCTCCAAACGCTTGGTGGCCAGCCCGGCGGTGGTGGTGGATGCGGACAAGTTCATGACGGCAAGCATGCGCCGGATGATGAAGGCCATGAAACCGGATTCGGCGCCGGAGACTCCCGTGACCCATGACCTGGAAATCAATCCGGCTCATCCTTTGGTGGCGCGACTGGACGGCATCCGGCAAAAAGACAGCGGTTTGGCCGCCAGTGTGGCGGAGCAGATTCTGGATAATGCCCGGGTTGCGGCCGGCCTGTTGGAAGATCCGCGGGCCATGCTGACCCGGCTCAACCAGTTGCTCGAAAGGGTGCTGACCAAAGAAGCCTGAAAATTTCAGAGCTAAAATCCGCCGGGGAATATGAAAAATATCAAAAAAGCCGCGGCTTCCACTGTTGCCTGCCTGTTCCTGTCGGCGCTCGCCCATGCTGAAAATCAGCCGACAAATGGCTGGCAAGCGGTTGCGCCACGAGACGAAATTCGCCCGGCATTCTCGTTCGAGCCGGGCGGCGGACCCAAAGGGGCTGACTGTTTTGTGATTGCGGCCGACCATCGCGCCGGCCTGGATGGCTGGTTCCAAAAGTCGTTCGCGGTGAGCGGTGGAGATTATTGCCGCTTTGACGCGGTCCGGAAGACTTCCGGTGTGGCCGTGCCGCGGCGCAGCGCGCTCGTGCGCGTGCTCTGGCGGGACGAGGCGGGACGCACGGTATCCGCCGCCGTTCCCGACCGGCAAATCAAAGAGTTTGGCCATGTTCCGAGTGCCGAGCCCGAATATCCCGCCGACGGGGCAACCGACCTGCAAGGCTGGACCACGGTTTCCGGGGTCTATCGCGTGCCCCCCAAGGCCACGCGCGCCGTCGTCGAGTTGCATTTGCAATGGGCGCCTGACGGGCAGGTAAAATGGAGCGACGTGCAGTTTGAGAAAACCACCCCGCCGCCGCCCCGCCAGGTGCGCCTCGCCACCATTCACTACAAACCGAAGGGCAAATCACCACGGGAAAACTGCGGGGAATACGCGCCGTTCATCGCGGAAGCCGCGCGGCAAAAGGCTGATCTCGTTGTGCTCGGAGAAACGGTTTCCACCGTGGGTGTGCGGCAGCAGACGGCTGAAATGGCGGAAGTCATTCCGGGTGCGACTACCGGTTACTTCGGCCAACTGGCTAGGAAAAACAATCTATATATTGTCTTAAGCCTGTATGAACGGGACGGCCACCTGATTTACAATACGGCTGTTCTGCTTGACCCTGATGGCAAATTGGTCGGCAAGTATCGCAAGGTATGCCTTCCGCCCAGCGAGGTTGCTGACGGCATCGCACCGGGCAGCGACTATCCGGTGTTTGACACGAAATTTGGCAAGGTCGGCATGATGATATGCTACGACGGATTTTTCCCCGAAGTCGCCCGCGAACTGTCAAACCACGGGGCGGAAATCATCGCCTGGCCGGTCTGGGGTTGCAATCCCTTGCTGGGCCAGGCTCGTGCGTGCGAAAATCATGTCTATCTCGTCAGCAGTTGTTATGAGGAACCGAAGAATGGCTGGATGATCTCGGCGATCTTCGACCAGAGCGGCAAACCCATCGCCCAAGCCGGAAAGTGGGGTACGGTTGCCGTTGCCGACGTCGATTTGAGCCGGTCATACATCGGGCCGAGAAATCTCGGCGATTTCCGTTCAATGTTACCCCGGCAACGGCCGCTCGCCACGCCGGAACAACCGTGAACGAATACTGGCGCGATGGCAATTTGCCGTCTAACTCTGTTTGAGTACAACCAGAGGACAAATAGTGTTTGATGGGGCAAAGTTCAGGGCGTGCGAAACCGGTAATAGCGTCCGCTATGGGTTTTCCCTTGGGAATCGGTAAAGGTGGAGTTGCCGTTTTCGTCGAGCACATTGGTGCCCACCGGCTGCCACACGGGATTGATCAGATTGGTGCATGCTTCGATTACAATTGCCCCGTTGGCGGGGCCGGTGATGGCAAACTTGAAATTGCCGGCGGCCATTCCCGGGGCCTGCTTTTGCGGATTCCACAGCACCGTTGGCGTACCGCCAAATGAACCCGAGTTTAAGCCGGTGGCTCCGGGTAGGTAATAAACATGGACAAAATTATTATCACCGGCAAAAGCGGTTCCTGAATCGCTGGCGGGAGCGTTCCCTAAAAAATATACTGCGTCCAAATCGGGGCAGTCCGCAAAGGACTCATCCCCGATGCTGAGGACATTGGCGCTGATGGTCAGGCTGGTAAGATTGCCACCGGCAAATGCCTGATCCGCGATGTTTGTCACGCTGGCTGGGATTTTATAACTGCCGGTCAGACCCGCCGGAAAACCGATCAGCGTTTTCTGGAGCTTGTCGAACAAGACCCCGCCGGAACTGCTGTATTTCGGATTGGACACCGATACGGTGATGTTCGTCAATCGGGTGCAATAAGCGAACGCAGCAGCTCCAATGCTCGCGACGTTGCCGCCGATGCTCACGCTCGTCAGACTGGGGCAGCCATTGAAGGCGGCGTCACCGATGGAGGTCACGGTGTTGGGAACAGTATAACCGCCTCCCAGTCCTGCGGGAAACTGGATTAAAACCGTTTGCGCCTTGTCAAACAGAACTCCGTTGAGGCTGCTAAAATTCAGGCTGGCGGCATCCACGATGATGTTTGTCAGCTTCGTGCAGTTCGCAAACGCATTCAGGCCGATCGTCGTCACACTGGCGGGGATGCTGATGGACGTCAGGTTGGTGCAGTTGTAAAACACCGGATCCCCGATGATCTGAATGCCGTCGGGGATGACCATGGTGGTCAGGTTCACGCAACCGGCAAGGGCGCTGACTCCCACCGAGGTCACGCCGGCAAAAGTCGGCAGGCTGGCTAGGCCGGCGGGAAATTGAATCAAAGTGGTCTGCCCCTTGTCGAGCAGGGCCCCGTTGACGCTGCTATAATCCGGGTTGGCCGCATCCACCGTGATATTGGTCAGGCTGGTGCAGTTGGCAAACGCCTGGTCGCCGATGCCGGTCACGCCGGCGGGAATGAACACGGTCGTCAGACCGGCGCAACCGTAAAACGCGCTCGCCCCGATTCCGGTGACTGTGGCGGGAATGGCCACATTGGTGAGACCCGAATAAGTAAATGAATAGTCTCCGACATTGGTGACGCCATTGGGAATAGCGTAATTGCCGCTTAAACCTGTCGGGAACTGAATCAGGTTAAATTGGGCTTTGTCAAACAAGACGCCGCCGGCGCTGCTGTAACTGGGGTTGGCGGCCGCCACGGTGATGTTGGTCAGGCTGGTGCAATTCATAAACACCTCGTTTCCGATGTTGGTGACGTTCGAACCGATGCTGACGTTATTCAAGCCGGTGCCTGCAAACGCCCCATCTCCGAGGCTTGTTATGTTCGGGGTGATGCTGACGTTGGTCACGTAGTTGACATTGGCAAATGCCCTGGCGGCGACGCTGGTAACGGGCAAGCCAAAGAGGGTGTCAGGGATGATAACGGCACTGTTGGTGCTGGAGTAGCCGGTGATGGAAACGCTCCCGTTGGCTGCGGCATAGTTGAAGCCGGGCGCAATTTGTGGCTGCGCGGGGAGGCCGCCATAAGTAGCGCCCCAGCCTGTAGTTCCCGCCAGATAATGGACTACTCCATTAAAACTCCAGCCGGAGAAAGCTGTTCCATCATTGAGCGGTGCGTTGCCAAGGAAGTAGGCCTTGATTCGAAAGCAAACATTGAATGCATCCGAGCCGATGTTCGTCACGGAGGCGGAAATGATGACGTTGGTCAGATCCCAACAACCGGCAAAAGCATCATTTCCGATGCTCGTAACTCCGTTGGGGATGAAGAGGCTGGTCAATCTAAAGCAACTACCGAAAGCAAAGTCGCCAATGCTGGCCAGATTAGAGGAAATCGTGAGGCTCGTCATGGTCCAGCAACTTTGAAAGGCGGCAAGCCCTATGCTGGTGAGGCTGTTGGGCAAGGTTACGCTCTGCAAGTTGTAGCATTCATTAAAGGCAAATTCTCCAATGCTGGTAAGATTGGTGGATAGGGTCAGGCTCGTCATGCCAGAACAATTATTGAAAGCATCAGCGTCTACGCTTATGACACTATTGGGCATATTCATACTCTGCAAGCTAGAGCAGTTATTGAAAGTAGATACTCCTATGCTGGGAATATGGGCCGAGAGCCTGATACTGGTAAGGCTCGAGCAGTTAAGAAAGGCAAACGGTCCCAGACTAATGACGTTGTCGGACATGCTGACGCTGTTAAGTTTGGTGCAGTTTTGGAAGGTCCCCATTGTGATGTTGGTGACGCTGCCTGGAATCGTATAATTTCCGCCCATCATGCATGGAAACCTTAGCAGGGTTTGTTGCGATTTGTCGAAAAACACACCGTTGACGCTGCTATAAGCTGGATTGGCCGGATCCACGTTGATGCTCGTCAGACTATTGCAAAATGCAAAATAATCAAAATCATTAATGGTCGTTACGGTTGCTGGGATGCTTATGCTGGCCAAACTGATGCACTGATAAAAGGCAGAATACCCAATCGTGGTAACACTAGCTGGAATATTGACATTAATCAGGCTGGTGCAGGATGCGAAGGCGCCGTTGCCTATGTTGGTAACGCCATAGGGAATGAAAATGTTGGTTGGTGAGGTGCCATAAAACGCAGAATAACCGATGTTCATAACTGGTAAGCCGTTGATGGTGCCGGGAATTATCACCTTCCCGCCTAAACCGATATAGCCGGTGATAGTGATGGCGTTGCCGTTGGTGACGAACAGAAAGGGGAAAGGCGGGGCCACGTTAAGTGTATAATTGCTGCTGCTGTTGCAGCCGTTGGCGTCCGCCGCTGTAATGGTGAAATTAAATGCACCGTTGGTGGCGGGCGTTCCAGCCAGCACGCCGTCGCTGGACAGGGTCAAGCCTGGCGGCAAACTGCCGCTACTCACAGCGAAGCCGTAAGGCGCTGTTCCTCCATTCCCCGTGGTGGTCTGGTTATAGGTGGCACCTGAAGTGCCATCCGGCAGCGTGGGCGGAGATAACGTGATGGCCGGACAGGTTTCGACCACCGGCGCACCCCCGAAGGTCGCGCCCCAACCCGTGGCTCCGGCCAGATAGTAAACGGTGGTGGAATCATTCAGAAACGCATTGCCGAGGTCCGGCGGTGCGTTCCCCTGGAAATAAGCCGACTGCAAACCGGTGCAGGACTCAAAGGCATACGCACCAATGTCGGTGACGCTGCCCGGGATGATGACATTGGTCAGACCACAGCCGGCAAACGCCAGCGGCCCGACGTTGGTGACGCTGTTCGGGAGGGTGTAGCTCCCATTGCGGCCGGACGGAAAGGCGATGAGCGACAGTTGCGCCTTGTCGAACAACACCCCGTTCAAACTGCTATAGACCGGGTTGGCGGCATCCACGGTGATGTTCGTCAGGTTGGTGCAGATGTAAAATGCGTTCGTGGCGATGTTGGTGACGCTGTTGGGGATGACCACATTGGTCAACCCCGGGCCATTAAACGCCTGATACCCGATGCCGGTGAGGGGCCAGCCGTTGAGGGTGGCGGGAATCGTCGCCACCCCGTTCGTGCCGGTGTAACCGGTGAGGGTGATGCTGTTGCCGTTGGTGACATAGGTGAAGGGAATGACGATGGTGGCCGTGATCGGGGGGTTGGTCACCGAAATCATCAGGCCCAAACTGTTGGTCGCCGTCAGCACCGGGGAATAACTGCCGACCGCGGTGTAGGTGTGCGCAGGGTTTTGACCGGTGCTGGTGGTGCCATCGCCGAAATCCCAGTTCCAACTGGATATGGGATTGGTGGCGCTGTCCACGTTCGCCGCACTGAAGGTCACGGTCAAGGGAGCCGGGCCATTGGTGGAACTGACGCCAACAGTGACCGTGTCCAATACCGTCACCATCCCCCCGAAGGTCGCGCCCCAGCCTGTGGTTCCGGCCAGATAGTAAACGGTGGTGGAATCATTCAGAAACGCATTGCCGAGGTCCGGCGGTGCGTTCCCCTGAAAATAAGCAGAGTTCAGATGGGTGCAGGACTCAAAGGCATACGCATCAATGTTGGTGACGCTGCCCGGGATGATGACATTGGTCAGACCACAGCCGGCGAACGCCAGCGGCCCGACGTTGGTGACGCTGTTCGGGACGGTGTAGCTTCCATTGCGGCCGGACGGAAAGGCGATGAGCGACAGTTGCGCTTTGTCGAATAACACTCCGTTCAAACTGCTATAGACCGGGTTGGCGGCATCCACGGTGATGTTCGTCAGGTTGGTGCAGATGTAAAACGCGTTCGTGGCGATGTTGGTGACGCTGTTGGGGATGACCACATTGGTCAACCCCGGGCCATTAAACGCCTGATACCCGATGCCGGTGAGGGGCCAGCCGTTGAGGGTGGCGGGAATCGTCGCCACCCCGTTCGTGCCGGTGTAACCGGTGAGGGTGATGCTGTTGCCGTTGGTGACATAGGTGAAGGGAATGACGATGGTGGCCGTGATCGGGGGGTTGGTCACCGAAATCATCAGGCCCAAACTGTTGGTCGCCGTCAGCACCGGGGAATAACTGCCGACCGCGGTGTAGGTGTGCGCAGGGTTTTGACCGGTGCTGGTGGTGCCATCGCCGAAATCCCAGTTCCAACTGGATATGGGATTGGTGGCGCTGTCCACGTTCGCCGCACTGAAGGTCACGGTCAAGGGAGCCGGGCCATTGGTGGAACTGACGCCAACAGTGACCGTGTCCAATACCGTCACCATCCCCCCGAAGGTCGCGCCCCAGCCCGTGGCTCCGGCCAGGTAGTAAACCTTTGCCGAGTCATTTAAAAAAACTGTGTTGCCAAGAGTGGGTGCGTTGGTTTGGAAATAAATTGCCTTCAGATTAGTGCAATTATTGAAGGCGCTAATTCCAATATTTGTGACATTGCTGGGAATGATAATGTTGGCCAGATGGGTGCAATTCTGGAACGCCGACTGACCAATGCTGGTGACACTTCCCGAAATTGTGAGATTGGTCAGACTGGAACAGCCAAAGAATAAATTAATCGGGATGCTGCTGATATTGCCAAGGTTGGTGACGCTGATTAGGTTGGTGCAATTCTGAAATGCTGACGGTCCGAGATTGGTGACGCTGTTCGGAATCGTGATGTTGGTCAGCCCAATGCAATTCTGGAACGCCGACTGCCCGAGACTGACGACATTCCCGGGAATCGTCAAACTGGTCAGGTTGCTGCAGTTCTCAAAGGCAGCAAGCCCGATGTTGGTCACGCTATTTGGAATTGTGACGTTGGTCAGGCTGTTGCAGCCAAAGAACAAATTGTTGGCGATATTACTGATGCTGCCAAGATTGGTAATGCTGGTCAGGCTGGTGCATCCCTGAAACGCGCTCAAACCGATGATGCTTACGCTGTTGGAGATGCTTATGCCGGTCAGATTTGGACAGTTCTCAAACGCGGTGGTTCCAATGTTGATAACGCTGTTGGGAATGGTGTAACTGCCACCCAGCCCTCCCGGATACTCCACCAACATCGTTTGATTTTTGTTGAACAAGACTCCAGCCACACTGCTATACGCGTTATTTGCTGTGTTGACATTGATTGCGGTTAGACTGGAGCAGCTTAAGAAAACCGGTGCAGCAAAGCTGCTTAAGCTTGCCGGAAGGGTAATGTTGGTCAGACTCGTGCAGCCTTGGAAGGCCGATGATCCAATGCTGGTGAGGTTGGTTGGTAGTATTATGCTGGGGAGATTGGTGCAGTAGGCGAACGCCGAGTTGCCGATGCTGGTCACCTTGTTGGAAATGCCGACGCTGGTTAGGTTGGAACAGTTCTGGAAAACGCCAGTGCTGATGCTGGTGAGATTGGTCGGCAGAAGCACATTGGAGAGGCTGCCGCAGTAGGCGAACGCCGTGTTGGCAATATTGGTGATGCTGTTCGGAAGGGTGACGCTGGCCAGGCTGATGCAGTTGTAAAAAGCGTTCGTTCCGATTTTAGTGACGGTGTTTGGCAGCGCGATGTTGGTCAGGCTGACGCAGTTCTGGAACAGGCTGACAGAGATGTTGGTTGCGCCGGCGGCGATGGTGACACTGGCGAGATTGCTGCAATTTTCAAACGCAAAGTTTCCGAGACTGAGGATATTCGTCCCGAGGGTGACATTGGTCAGGGTGGCGGTGGCAAAGAATGCGTTGGTGCCGATTCCGATCACCGGCAGGCTGTTGATGTAGTCGGGAATAGCGACAGCCCCGCCCGAGCCGGTGTAACCGGTGATGGTGATGGCCCCATTATTCGTTGTGTAATTGTATTGCGCCCGAACGGCTGTGGGGATTGCCAGCAAAATGATCAAACCGCACAACGCCAGCATCTGCCGGATTAAGGGCATGGGCGATTTTTTTGAAGGAAATTTCATTAGGAATCGCTCCTTATTAAATTAGAGAGGCTTCATTCAGCGTGAATCAGGCCAAGAAATTGTCAAGGGGAAGTTTTGCCTGGTACCAGCGGGCGGCTTCTGGCCATTTGCAACGACCGGTTTCGCTACGTGGGGCGATGAAATTGATGCGGTCTAGTGATATGCACATACGGTGAGACTTAAACCGATGTAATGAGCCTGCCAATATTTGGAGAATTTGAAAAATAACGCCATTGTTGCCATAATGAATCGCTTCAAATAAATGTGAAAATCCTGTTCCAAATTGATAAACCTGATGTCACTGAGGATTTTCCGCACTGTTAACACAACTGTTGCAAATTCGACCTTTGTTCGTAACCAACTTGGGCAAATCTTGTCGGCCTTAAATTGCTTTGTGATGTCAATTTATGCAAAGGCGGAAAAACATTGCCACTATATTATACACCATTTTAACAGATACGAAGCCAAACCCGATGAAACTCATACACAACCTCCGCTCAATTATTTTTCTGATGGCCGCCATGCTTTCCGTGCCGATGCGGCGAACGGCTCTTGCCCGGATGGCGGTAGCGTCACTATTCGTTGCTTCACTTTCGGTGTCTCAAGCGGCAACCATCACCGCTTGGAATTTTGATAGTTATGCAAATAACACGGCGGTGACTAATCCTACGCCTTCGACAGGTAGTGGCACAGCTATAACGCTTGGGATGACTACTTACGGCACTGGCTCTGGTGGGCCAAAGGACACTTCAGGCGCGGTGACAGATGCTGGAAGCTCAGCCGGTGGTTCTATTGCTTGGAGAATTGTTGGAAACAATGGTTGGAACACCAATGCCGCAATCGGTTCACAAGGCGCTGAGTTTGACGTTAACACAGTTGGATATAATGGCATTAAATTGGCTTTCGACTGGCAGCCCACAGCCGCTGGCGAGGCCAATTTGCAAGTTCAATACAATACGAACGTAGTTTTAACACCAAACAATTGGTCAAACGCAAACATTACGACTATTCCCAGTTCACCGGCTGGAACATTGACTGTTCTTAATAACAGCTCCAGCGCAAATACCGTCAATGGTTATTATTTGCAAAACATTGGCAATACTGCTGGCACAGCGTGGATTAATAATATTCAAGTTGACCTTGGTTCTATATCCGGTGCGACAAATAATGCAAATTTTGGTATTCGCATCGTCAATGCTTCCACGGGCCCAGATTGTGTTGTCATAAAAGGCACTTCGGGTACGCCGGTCTTTGAAAACAATACTTCTGGCAATTGGCGCTTTGACAATGTGGTCATCAGCGGCACGGTCATCCCTGCGGTCATCACCGGTGCGGCCACGGCTACGGCGTTTACCACCACTTACGGCACGGCTTCAGCCGTGCAAAGCTTTGCCGTCTCTGGTGCCTTTCTTACTGCCAATCTTGTCGCCACAGCCCCAGCCGGGTTTGAAGTGTCGAGTGATGGCACCACTTATGGTAGCACCGCAACCTTTACTCCAACCGGTGGCAATGTCAGTGGCACCCTTCGTATCCGCTTGGCCGGCACGGCTGCGGTCGGTGGCAGTTATGACAACCAGAACATCGTTCTTTCAAGCACCGGTGCGACCAGCGTGAATATCGCCACCGCTGCTAGTGGAAACAGTGTTTCTGCCAAGGCTCTGACCATCACGGCAAACGATGTCAGTACACCATTAGGGACGCCGCTCTCCAGTTCGGTCATCGGCTCAACCGCCTTCACCAGAAGCGGGTTGGTGAATGGTGATAGCATCAGCTCGGTGACAATTACCTATGGTAGTCATCGCAATGCTGCAGCGGGTGGAAGTTTCGCCGGCGAAGTGACTCCTTCCGCAGCCGTCGGATCGGGTCTTGGCAATTACACAATCAGTTACGATTCAGGCACGCTCAATGTGACCACCACGCCGACCATCACCATCACGGGCGGCTCGCTGCACTTCAACAATGTGGCGGTGAATGTTACATCCGCTGAGCAAACCTACTCGGTGGCCGGCCAGTATCTGACGGCACCCATTGTCATTACGCCACCCGCTAATTTTGAAATATCCACCACCAGCGGCTCCGACTTCGTGGGAAATTCCTCCACGCTTTCATTGACGCCGTCCAGTGGTTCGGTGAGTAGCACGACGATTTATGTCCATTTTAAACCGACGGCGCAACAGGCTTACTCCAGCGTCAATATCACCCACACCACCACTGGTGGAAACTCGCCCAACGTGGCTGTCGATGGAACGGGAGTCAGTTCACCCACGGTTACTTCATCCGGAGCCACATCCATTGGTGCTACCAATGCGATTCTGAATGGCAATGTGACTATAGACGGCGGCACCACGATTTTGGAACGCGGCTTTTGCTACAAGACGAGTGCGGGTGTAACCATTGCCGACAACAAGACGATTGTCTCCGGCACCACGGGTGCATTCAGCACCAATTTGACCACCTTGAGCGCCAACCAGCAGTATTATTTTGTGGCCTACGCCACCAATGCGCAGGGCATCACCTTGTCCGCTGAACAGAATTTCTGGACGTTGGCCAAACCGCCGACCGCGCCGACCGTGAGTTTGCCGACCACGAATACGCTTGTTGTGACGGTTGGTGCTGGTGATGGCAATCCGTCTTCCACCCTTTATGCCATTCAAGAGACCAACTCCGGAAACTATGTGCAGGCTAACGGCACGTTGGGAGCATCGGCGGTATATCAGACGGCTTCCACTTGGTTGAGCAAGACCGTCACCAATTTGGTCCCAGGCACCTTCTATTCATTCGCGGTCAAAGCCCAAAATGGTGCCGCAGTGGACAGCGCCTTTGGTCCGGCGACGACGGCTAGCACTTTAGCCTTGCCGTATCAGGCGGGTTCGGCGTTCACACCGGGAAATCTGGCGATTCTATCTCCGGATAACGGCACGGCTGCCAGCGCAACCACGTTTCATATTGTCGAAATCACTCCCGCGGGCAGTCCCGTGCAGGCGATTTCCATCAACGGCACCAACGGAAATCCCGGCGCGGCGTTGACCATGGGCGTCTCTGGCACCTCGGGCGGTATGGCGTTGAGTTCGGATGGAACATTGCTCTGCTTTCCCGGCTACACCACTACCAATACCGTTTCGGGTGCCAATACCGTCCAGCGCGGGGTGGGGACCTTGAACAGCGCCGGGTTGTTTAATATGCCGGCCTACTACCACGGAAATGGTGCCGCCGGTGACCAGACACGCGGGGCCACGACGGTAGATAACCAGCATTTTTACTGGGCGGATAAGGGTGGCGCTTATACCAACTACGCCACGGCGCCGAGCGATGCCCAAAATATTATCCGGATTAAGAGTTTTGGGGGCACGGTTTATACCATCGATCAGAAGGGCTGGGCCAGCGTAGTTTCTATCTTAAGCCCGGATGCCAGCCGGCTGTATGCAATGCCGGGTTTCCCGACAACTTTGGATGCCAATGCGAAAGACTTCTACCTGATTTCCTCCGGCCAAAATGGTTCGACCTACGACATTCTCTATCAAGTGGATTCCACGGCCACCAATGTGGGGACGATTTATAAGTATTCCCTGGTGTCCGGCCAGTGGACGGCGAATGGAAGTTATGCCACCACCAACGGTGGCTACGGAATTTGCGCAGCCAATACCGGCAACAGCGCGGTGCTGTATGTGGTAGCCGGAGTGGGCACGGAGAACAACAACAGTATTGAGAAGTTTACCGATGCATCGGGCTATAATGGCGACATTGACCTCACGGATAACGGAAAGCTCTACACCGCGCCCGGGGTGACGAGCTTTAAATCCATAACCTTCACTCCGGTGTCATACTCGGTGGTTTACAACGGCAATGGCAACACCGGCGGCAGTGCGCCGGTGGACAGCACGACGTATGGCGCAAGTGCATCAGTTGCCATTTTGGGCAATACCAACAGCCTGACCTGGAGCGGCAAAATCTTTACCGGCTGGAATACGGCGGCGAATGGCAGCGGTGCCAATTTCAGCGGCGGCATGATTTACACCATCACTTCAAACACGACCTTCTACGCGCAATGGGTGCCGGTCAATGCTCCGGTCACAAACACGGTGGAAATCACCAGCAGCGTGACGAACACGGTGGATGCGACGCTAGCCCCTTTCAATGGAATTACTCCGCCCAATGGTTATCAATGGTATTTTGGTTCCACTCCTTTGTCCAACCAAACGAACGCATCTTTGATTCTAACCAATGTGCAATTTACCGATGCCGGCTCCTATTTTGTGGTGGTGAGTAACAGCGCTGGTTCGCTCCCGGTCGTCACCAACTTGATGGAAGTGTTGACGGTGGTGGACACCCATCCGCCGGTCTTGAGCCTGCCGTCAACGGTCAACGCGACCAACGGCTCGGGTAGTGTGCAGGTGTCCTTCAGTCCCACCGCTACAGATGCCGGCACACCGACACCGGTGATTTGTTCGCCGGCTTCCGGCAGCTATTTTCCGCCGGGATTCAGTTTGGTGAGCTGTTATGCGACCAATGTTTCCGGAATCGTTGCCCGCGGCACCTTTTTGGTGAACGTAGTCAACACCAACGCCACCACTAATATCGTTGTGAACGGCAGAATTTATCTGCCGTATGCGACGAATCTCGCCGTGAACACTTGGGTGTGGATTGATGTGGATCCGACCAACGGGAGTCCGATGCGCGCCACGCAGCGGCTTTTGGGCGAACGCGAAGTCACGGAAAAGAGCATTCTGTTTGCCGGATTAGCCTTCAGCCAAGTCACGCCGACCACCAATGGGAATGCGGTGACCTATGATTATTCGGCGCAAAGTGGCAAGAGCACTTATACTGTCGGCCAACTGGCAAACAAATATGATCCGATTGTGATCGGGCCGGATGGCTTGGCTTACATCACGGACGGTCATCACACAATGGCAGCTTACCTGCAGACCAACAGCCCGGTTCATGACATCATTCCCGGTTACCATCGGGTTGCCTTGGGTCAGATTATTATGAATCTGTCGGGTCAGAGTCCGGTCAATGACACTTGGTGGCTGGCTCGTGAGGTGGAAAACAATTCCTACCTCTACGGCACCAACGGCGACCTGTTAATTTTTCCAGGTGAGCCAAACTATGCGAACTCCCAGCCTATTCTCCCCAGTGTGGTGGCGATGCCCACCACCCCTTCCAACATTACCAATAATAACAATATTGCCATGATCAACGATAATGGCCGCAGCCTCGGTTGGGGGGTGCGGCAGGGTATTGTGCCGAGCGGCTACAGTAGTTCCGCTGCCAATATATCAGGTTATGCCAACACCGCGCCCGATGGGACAGCGATTAATTTTGTGGATTTCTACTGGGGCGACTTCTTCCGCAACCGCGTCGTTTGGAACAACGGCTTGACGCCCACCGATAGTGGCGATGCGAATGCGATCAACGCGCCGTTGAGCTTCTTTGCCGCTTCGGCAAACGGCATTGCCCTGGCAAAATCCGAGCTGTATCGCGACCAAAACGGTCGCAGCCTCTTTGATTACACTAATTTGGTCACATTCGTTAATGCGACCACCAATATTAACACCGTAATCTGGGCCAAGACGGCGATCGGGAACGGTTTGGCGAACGCTGGCGATACCTATAACATGTATCTCCGGGATGATTCCACCATCGCCGGTGACATCATCCCTTCGGCGCTTTCCACCAATATACTGCACATTGACACGGCTGCCAGCATGACCGTAACCCAGTTGGTTAGAAACATGAAATACCTTTACATCAACGCAGGGGCGCAGATGACTACCATTTTCCCCGATGCATTCGTGACCAACAGCACGCTGACGTTCCCGGTGGGCATGGGTCAGGTCTCGCTGAATAACACTAGCTATGTCAGTTCGGCGTCGGTGATTAGCAATGGAATTTGCTCGGTCAATGGCGTGCTGAACAGTCCGGTTGTCACCGTAGCCAGTGGCAGCACTTTGCAAGGTCACGGTATCATCAACGGTGCGGTAACGGTGCAAAGTTCAGCGATGCTTTCGTTAAGTAATTCCATAGGCGTCCTGACCGTGAATGGAGATTTGACTTTGTTTGGAACTACGTTTATGGCGATAAACAAAACCGGAGCCACCCTGACAAATAATTCGGTGACTGGCGTGACGAACCTGACCTTGGGCGGTACGCTGACAGTAAGTACCAGTGGTGACGCGCTGACTGGTGGCGAAAGTTTTACTTTGTTCTCCGCCAATCATTATTCAGGCGCGTTCACGGCTACGAATCTGCCGGCCCTCAGAGCCAATCTGCACTGGGATTTGTCGCAACTGTCTCAAAACGGCTCAATTCGGGTGTTGGGAGTTGGTCCCTTGGCGGGCAATGCCAGCTACACTCGGTCCTCAGGTGTGAATCTGCTGATTAAAATTAGTGACCTGTTAACGAATGTGACTGATGCCAATGGCTGGTCGGTCAGTCTGGCTGGGGTTGGGACGGACGGTTTCAACCTGCTAACGACAAATGGAACGACGCTCTTCAATAGTGGCACTTACATAGTCTATACAAACAGCGTCACTCCTAATGTCAACGACGCTTTCAATTATGCGGTTTCTGACGGGCATGGTTCAACCAATGCTGGCACGGTGTTCATTACCTTTAACAACAGCAGCACCACTAACTCAGTTGGCCAAAGCAATGCCAAAGTGGCGGTGGTTGGCAGCACGATTAAAGCGAGTTTCTCGGGTGTGCCCGGCCATCGGTATACGGTGGATCGTTCGACGAATCTGTTTCAAGGCGCGGGTTGGGTGCCAATCAGCACGAACATCGCGCCGGCCAATACGGTGATTCAAATCACGGACACTTTCCAAGACTTGGGCTTTGTCGTTCCGAACTCTGCCTACTATCACCTGCGCTATAATCCCTGACCTCAACCCGATCGGAATCTTTTAACATCTGAATTATGAAAAAAAGCCTAATTATCTGTTTTTTATTGGTCGTCACATTGGTTGTCCCGGCGTCGGCGCAAGTGGTGATCAGCAACAGTTGGACGGTTAATGCCGCAATTCCCGAGGGCAGTCTGGTTGGTATTTCCGATTACCATACCGTGACCGGCTTGGGCACTAATACAATCACCGATGTGATTGTCGAGTTAAACATCAGCGGTGGATTTAACGGCGGCTTGGTGGGATATTTGACCTTCCAAGATGCCAACGGCAATGCCCCGGTAACCGAGACGTTGCTAAGCCAAATCGGAACCTCGCCGAGTAATCCATTAGGTTCTTCTGGAGCCGGATTTAACGTGATCTTGAGCGACGGCGGGACGATCAATGGAAGCATTCACAACGCAACCGGCATTCCCACGGGTATTTGGCAACCGGATTCCACCAGCACCTTCGGCAGCACTTTTGGAGGAATTGCGGCAAATGGCGGAACGTGGACTCTGTTTCTGGCGGATTTAGCTGCCGGCGGCGGCACAAGCACTCTCAATAGCTGGAGTTTGACCATTACTGAAACCCCGGAACCCTCCACCTTTACGCTTGTGGGGCTTGGCTTGACAGGAATCTTTACCTGCCTTCGCCGTAAGAAATGATATAAGCGTGACCTTTATTCATAATTCAAGAGAACGCTCTGGGATTCATAAATACTGTCGTTGAACTTAATTAGTCGTTGCGCGACATGCGGGTTCGGCAGCAGGCCAATCAGCCCAGGCAAAAGTTCAAGCCAATAAAATCATCCGCATGGCAATAATGCTTTTGCGTGCGTGAACAGTTACGAGGAAAAGACGGATTCTGAATTGCTAAACGACGATCTCAATAAGCTCAACAAAGCGTTGAATATAAATAACATATGGCGGAAGGAATGGAATTCGTGCCCGAAATTGGCTATTTGAGGCTTATTTAGCCGAACTTTTCCAGTATTCAAGCACGCTTTGTCACTACTGGTCGAAATTCTTAATTTTGAACTGTCAGCAAATTTACTGACACTGGTCTGCCCCAGTTGAGATTTGGACAGTTTGAAAGGCCTGATTAACCTTATGCAAATGAACCCAAATGCTCCCGTTAAAAGTGGACGACGCAGTCGCGTGTCTCCACGCAACAAAAGCTCAACATCCTTCAGCAAACAGGTGTCACTACTGACGCAGATTGTCCACAACACTACGCCAAAAAAGTCTAAAGACCCGCACTCTCCATGAAATAGTGGACAACCGGCTATCGTGTTCATACTGTGACCCAGCCATGATTGAAAAATGTCCATGTCAACACTGTGGCGGGAACCTAGAATTTGAATCGGAACAATTTCAGATTGGCGCAAAAATAATTTGTCCTCACTGCGGGAAAGAAACATTGCTTACCGCTTCATCGAAGGCAAAACCCACCAACAAGAAAAATCCTAGAAGCGTAATTGCTCCCTGTCCTGACTGCTCGCAACCGGCAAGCATCAACGCTTATTTTTGTCCGCATTGTGGAACGCCGCTACCAGCAAAACCGAGCATATTCGATATAGTATTTCGCGTCACAATTTCTGTAATCGCAATCAGCATCGTTCTCGGATTTTTGGGATTTATCGGCTTTGGAATTCTAACAGCCATTGTTGGCCGTATGTAAAATTAAAACCGCCCCGTGCGTTCGTCGCACACGGGGCGGCACTGTTTCAGGATTTCCACTAGGGGACAAATCAGGTCGGCATCGTGGCCGGTAATTTAAAAGAATTTTCCACACCGTTTAGCATGATGCGGCTATACGCTTCCCGTGCCTCTGCCTCATCGCAATGACACTCCTCAACCAGCATATCAACAATCTGTTGACCGTTGGGCAGGTCTTCCGTCAAGTCCGGCCACACCGGATCACCGTCCAAGAATCCTTCGCGCTTCAAATGAACATACTGGCGAACGTATGAAATCACTTTCTCAATCATCCCGTCCGCTGCTGAATCGTTTTCGAGGTTCATATTTTTCCTTTCTATAATTCGTTGTTGGTTGTTTCAACTGTCACCGTCTATTGTATCAGATATATTAGTTTTACAAGAAGTATATTTAAGAGTGTCTTACATACTGTAATCGTCCTGAAATACGTTTTGACATACCTTTTTAACCGTCCAGATCGTCCCGATAGACCCTCAATTTACCCGTTTCCCGTCGTCTGGTGGGGTCTAGGACGTGTCGGGGACGTATTCAGGGTGTCCAGACAGTCAAAACCCCGTCCAGAACGATCCCAGACGGGGTTACGGGGTGGTTCTATGGGTTCTCGGTCTATCCCATGATTAGTTTCCGGTGGGTGATTTTTCGGGGTGGTTTGATGGAGAACCAATCGGCGGCGACGGCTGGCTTCACGCGCCGGAGATAATTTGAACGGATCACCTGAACCGAGTTACCGCTTTCGTCGGCAACACGGGCAATGTCTCCGGTGTGTGCCACACGGTAGGAAATTCCAGAATGACGCAGGCCGTTCTTTTTGAATGAGACACCAGCACGTTTGATTGTCGCGACGATATGTTTTTCGGGGCGGTCTTGGATTTCTAGCGGGCAAATGCGGCCAGAGATTTTTTGACAGGTTTTCAGCCATACCTTCAAATTGTCACTTACCGGAACGAGGCGACGACGTTGGTCTGATTTGGTGTTTTCGATGGAACGAACCTCGATGAAACTCTCGCCGGTCTTGTCATTCAATTCGACTTGCGACCAGTCGAGCCGGTAAATTTCGGATGCCCGAAGCGCGGAAAACGCACCGATAGCGATGACTGGCAATTGCCACCCTTTTGCGGCTTTAAGAATTGCCTTCATTTCATCCGGCGTGTAGATCGTGACCGCGCCGCGCTTACGGGCTGAATACTTCTGAACGCCTTCCATCCAGTCAGTTCCTTTTGCCAGAAAACCATGCAGAATAAGCCATCGGTTCAAGTGCTTTATGGCGTCCTGATAGTTTCGCTTACTCCGTTCACTCAACGGAAGATTGCTCAAGAATCCAGCAATCATGGCCGGTGTTATGGTGTGAACCTGACACTGAAAATCCCGTCCGAAACGATTGAGCAACACTTCAAGCTCATGCTGCCGGTCTTTGGATTTCCGCTCGTGAATGGCACGTTGCTGAACTTTCACCACGGCATCTGCCACTGTGATTTTCGGCAGGACTACGGCGTTTCGTTTCACCCAATCTCGGCAGGCTTCGGTGATGGATGCCTTGCCACCGAGAATTGCCAGTGCATCGGCAAACTCGCGGCAAGCGGAATCAATCGGGATTCCGGTAGGGGCTAAAAACTCTAAACCTCTGGTGTAGGCCAGTCGGTCGGTGTCTTTGAATTCCAGCGAGGCTTGATCTCCATTGGCAACCTTGATACAAGCCTCGGATGCGACGGTCTTGGCTTCGGCGAGTTCAGAACGCCAGACCTGTTTGCGTTTGCCCAGCAGGATGTATTCAACGATGAAGTAGCGGTGTTTTTTTCCATCCTTAAATTTCGTGGATTCACGAATGATGGCGGACACACCCTTTTCCGTAATCGTTACAGGGAACTTTTCGGCTTTCATGGTTCTGTAACAGTTCAAACATACGCTTTTCTGTTAGAACTGTGTTAGAACCGAGGACTCCATCAAGAAACACCAATAAAATTGGCGGAAGGGGTGGGATTCGAACCCACGGTACGGTTACCCGTACTTCTGATTTCGAGTCAGATGCCTTTAACCACTCAGCCACCCTTCCAGCCGCTTGATTCTAAATGCTTTTAAGCGATTTTAGAATTCTCTCATTTGACATTTATAGCCGTTTTACGGGTCTATGGCGAACGAATCAAAAATGTATAAAATCACCGGTTGCCAATTTCAATTTGAATCAGTATGTGCCGACGTGAGTATATTATGCACGGCCCTGATTGCAGGGCAAGATAATCTCCAGGAGCCTCAAGACAGGCAAGCTGCACGTGCAAAGTTGCGGTTGACTGGTTTCCGCAAAGAAATTCATCGTAAGGCTGCGATTCGGCGCGCATTTTATAATAGGGGAAAATGACTTTCAGCATGGCCACGGCTGAGTTTTATAATGCAGCTTGCAACCAACCTTGGATGAAGCACCCGTTGCCAATGCTGAATTGAATCATAAAACAACCAGCCCCCCCCTGCCGTGGTTAAATGACGAGGGCTGTTTATTAGTATTATTTAAAAATTACTTCCGGCGGTGGAGCTGCCACATCATTCCCAATGGTAACAAACATTCTTGTTTGGTTAATGTTCTTTCCCTTGGCATTAGGGATTCATTATCGTCAGTTTCGTGCAAAGCAGTCCGCCCAGACCGACCCAGCAGTTGACGCACCGGATCGAGCTAAAACTCCGCGACGTGGGGCAATTGTTCAACACCATGGATCCTTCACCATTCCATGAAAAAGATCTGGATCATGATGCTGAGGAATTCATTGAGAGCTGGGCGCAGGAATTCCCGGTGAATGAACCGCTCAGTCTATGGTTGCACTTGGACGAATTCCCGCCGGACGGCAACCCGCAACCGATGGTGACTCAGGCCATCCACAATTTCTTCGGTTATCGTGCCCGGATGAACCATTTGGAATTCAGGCAGCTCATGCAGGAAGGCCGCCGTTGTCTGCTAGTGGGGCTGATATTCCTGATCGCCTGCCTGTTCGTCAGCGAAATGGTGGCGGGATATTCGGCGGGCACTATGTCCGACATCCTTCGGGAAAGCCTGACCATCGGTGGCTGGGTGGCCATGTGGCGACCTCTGGAAATCTACCTCTACGAATGGTGGCCGGTGAAACAACGGGGGAAAATTCTCCTTAAACTCAGCCGGGTTCCCGTGACTGTAAATAGAAACTCCCCCCAACCGGAGGGCAGGGCAGAGGACGAAACTGCCAATTTTGACAAGCATCCTGACACTTTCGCCGGCAACGCTTAACCCCTTTATGCTTTATGTCGCACCCATTGACTGATCGTTTCAAATCCAACCCGCGCCAATGGTGGCTGGTCATCACGTCCGGCACACTGACGTTGGTATGCGGCAGCCTCGGCCTGTGGCAATACGAGCATGCCCATTCCGAAAACGTGATCAACCCCGTGACCTGTGCCCTTAGCTCGCTCTACTGCGCTCTGCAGATGCTGATCCTGCACACGCCGCATTTTGAGCGCGGCACCAATGCCTGGCTGGAAATCGGGCGTTGGAGCGGGGCTTTTACGTTGGTGAGCACCACACTGATTGTTTTTTGGAAAGGGTTATGCCACGATTTTCAGTTGATCCGGCTGACCAGATGGTCGGGACATCACGTGGTCTGCGGCTTGGGCCAGAAAGGCATGGAAATCATCCGGAGCTTGAAGCAAAAAGACGACACGGCGCGAGTCGTGGTCATTGATCCGAACCCGGATGACTCCTTTGTCAGCGAATGTTCGGCACTGGACGTTCCCGTCCTCATGGGCGACGCCGCGGAAGCCGGAAGCTTGAAGAAAGCCCGCGTTTATTCTGCCCGGGAAGCTATTGTCATCACCCCTAAGGACGAGACGAACGTCCGTATTGCCAACGAGATTCGGCAGCTTTCCACAACGAGCCGGGGATCAGGATTAGAATGTTTTGTTCATCTGGAAAACATTCATCTGCGCGAGGGATTGCAAAAATTCACGAACCCCGGCAGTTCCATCAACCTGGGCTGCTCTTTGAATTTTTTTGACGTGTTTGACAGCGAAGCCCGGCACATTTTATCCGAGCTGCCCTTGGATGGCCAAGGCATCGGCCCGAATGACCCGCGCACGGTGCATTTGGTCATCGTCGGCTTCGGGCGCATGGGGCGCAGTCTGGCTTTGCGCGCTGCGAAGATGGGGCAGTTTGCCAATGGCAAACGGCTTCGCATTTCCGTGATTGACGGTCAGGCCGGGCTTCAAAGAGAGCATTTCTTATTTCGATATCCGGTGCTAGAGAAGGATAATATTTGCCGGCTCACCTTCCATCCGGCTGACGCGCAGTCCCTTACTGCCCGTCGTTTGATCGAAGGCTGGGCTGCCGAACCGGATACATTGCTCCATTTGCTTGTCTGTGTCGGTGACAACGCCACCGCGCTCGAAGTTGGCCTGCGGCTGCAAGCGATGTTGGGGAGCCGTCAGGACTGTAATTTGCTGATTCGCATTAAGCAGCGCGCCTCGCTTGCCAAGATTCTGGAACAATCAGCCCAATCCACCGGGCCGCGCCTGGCAGTCTTCGGTATGGTGGAGGATACCTGCTGCGATACCGCGTTCCGCCATGAATTCAACGAGAACATCGCCCGGTCCTTGCACGAGGCATTTGTGGAGAAGCGTCTGGCTAACTCCAGCCGCACACCAGACAGTGATCCATCTTTGCGTCCTTGGGCGGCCTTGCTTGATGACTTCCGCGAATCCAACCGCCAGCAGGCCGATCATATAGGCATCAAACTTCGTGCGCTGGGCTTGGAAATGACTTCTGCGGCAGACACTCGCGAAGGCATCACCACCTTCTCGGTTGCGGACATAGAATTGCTGGCTGAAGTTGAACATCGCCGCTGGAACGCCGAACGCTGGCTGGCTGGCTGGCGTTACGGCACGCCCTCCGACAAGCCGAATCGTATTAACGAAAACCTCGTTTCATGGAATGAACTCCACGATTCCATCAAGCAATACGACCGCGAAACCATCACTGAAATTCCCAAACGACTGGCTGCCGCCAAAATGAAAGTGGTGCGTAAGGCCAATCACTGACTGAACCATCAGTATGCCATTCGATTTATTTGTCTCCTGCTCCCGCATGGCTTGCGTATGTGCGCCGCCGCAGTTCACGGCGCAAACCTGTCCATACCCGGCTCCGGTCGGGCTACGCCCGTTCTCCATGGGGGATGTACAAAACCAGAACCAAAAACTAACACCGACCATGTCCTCAGACTAACTCTCTGGGTGACTCGACCATATGAGGCCTCTCAGCCCGGATCGTGACCGCCGGCCACGCTTTTTCCTTTATTTATTACAAAGGTTCGCCAAATTATCTTGTTGTGAAAGGCATTGAGATACCTGCTGTATTCCAGGAAATGCACCCGTCTTTTGCGGATGGTAATGTCTCCGTCTCCGGTTCGCGACCGCTCAGAAATGATCAATATGGGGGCGGAATATCACCAAGCACTCGATTGTCAGGTCTCAAAAAGATTTAATTCACAGATTTTTTGACCGCCTGATCTCACAATCCAGCAAGAGCATAAATGAACAATATGAAAACAATACTCGTGACCGGCGACCCCATCTGCGATCACAACTACTATAAGGGAAAACGTCGAACGGCTGACTCGATTGAGCCCCGGGGTTTTCGGTTTACCCATGAAGGTGGTGGCGCATTATTGCTGAAGAATCTGATTGCCACGGTCATGCGCGAGGCAGCCGGCTGGCAGGTGGAGTTCGGGCTGAATGAGGATTTTAAAACGCTGCCGCCGGCTTACCATGCGTTCTGCATCTGGGAACCGCAAGCCGGTGCAATCGGCGGCGACTCCAAGAATCCCCCTCAGTTTTGGCGAACCCTCGAACCCCCGTTAGGGTATGGTTTCAAAACTCAGGTGGATCCGGATGAATTCCCGACCAAGCTTCGGACCGATGCCTATGAATCCCGTAAAAACGCCACCAAAAATCCGGATGTTGTGGTGATTGATGATGCGGGCATTGGCTTTCGCTCGGCGGACCATGGGCAGTTATGCTCGCTTGGCAAAGCTGGCGGTGACAAACATTGTCCACGCTGGGTCGTCTTGAAATTGACCGGGCCGATCGGTTCGAATTCATTGTGGGATGAGCTCTCCGCCAAATGTAAGGACAACCTTATCGTGATCGTTCCTGCCGAAGAACTCCGCCGCCGGGAGGTTCGACTCAGCCACGGACTTTCGTGGGAAGCCACGGCCGAGGATCTTACCGCGGAACTTCATGGCAATCCCCGATTGGCACCGCTCCTGAAAGCGCGGCACCTCATCGTCACATTCCAGTCCGATGCGGCCTACTGGCTGGACAACGCACCGGGTGCGCCGAAATCAATGCTGGTCTTTGATGCCTTACGGGCGGAGGGTGAATGGGCGGAAAGTCAGGGCGAAGGCAGTGCTTTTGGATTTCTCTCCTGTTTCACGGCGGCGGTCGTCAAACAATTGTGCCTGTCTGAGAAACCCGATGAACCCGATCTCGAGACCGCCTTGGGAACAGGCTTGGGAGCGGGCCGTAAATTGCGACTCATTGGCCACGGACCGGTTATTGAGAATGGCATGGAGCCAAAACCCGGTTTTCCTTTCTTCCGGATTGCCGCTGAAATCTCCAATCCGGGTGAAAAATATGTAAGCGTCTCGATCCCTCATAAAGTGTGCGCCAAGGGAACGAAAGCGCGCTACAAACGCGGTCACTGGATGATGTTGGATGAATGGCAGGTTCACGCCCAGGGCAACGGGAAACCCCATCCACATTACGACGCCGCCATGGCCGTTGCGGTTCTGGGGACGGATGCATTGGAAAGATTTCCGGTCGCCCAATTTGGAAGCTATCTAACGGTGGATCGCAAAGAAATTGAAAGTCTGCGGACAATTCGCCAACTCATCAATAACTACACAAAGGCCAAAAAACAGAAAACCCCCCTCAATCTGGGTGTTTTCGGCCCTCCGGGGTCCGGCAAATCGTTTATCGTTCTGGAAATCGCCAAGGCGGTGGGCATCAAGGAAGAGAACGTCAAAATCTTCAATCTTTCCCAATTCAATAACCCGATCGACCTGTTCGGAGCATTCCATCAGGTCAGGGACATGATTCTCAAGGGTTCGACGCCGCTTGTTTTCTGGGATGAGTTTGATGCTCAGGGCTATCGGTGGCTGCAATATTTGCTGGCCCCCATGGAGGATGGCGAATTTCAAGACGGTCAGATTACCCATCCCATCGGCAAGTGCATTTTTGTCTTTGCCGGCGCCACGTCCTCGACGTTCGATAAATTCGGTCCACCCAATCCCGATGCAACAACGGATGTGCCACCGGAAATGGATAAAGCCTGGCGGGCCTTCGTGCTCGCCAAAGGTCCTGATTTCAAATCCCGCCTCGTGGGTTATCTGAACATCTTGGGCGTGAACCGGAAGTTGATATGTGAGGAGACAAATGGACGACGGGTTTGGAGTGAAGACGAAAAGGATCTCTGCTTCCCCATTCGGCGCGCCTTGTTCATGCGCGGCTTATTCAAGGTTAAGCCGGGGCAGCGTCTGGAACTCGATCCCCATATCATCAGGGCTTTGCTGGAGATGCCTAAATTCAAGGGTGGCGGTCGTTCACTGCAGTTCCTTTGCAACCATCTGAAAAACAGCTGTGCCAGACCCGGTCGTTCCAATTTGCCGGGCTACGAACTGCTGGATATGCATGTGAAGGCGGACTTGTTCTGGGAACTTTGCGAGCGGGATAGGGAGTTTGCCCTGAAAGCTGAGGAACTGGCGTTCTATCTACATGAAGCCTATCGGTTGAGAATTAAAGGTAATCCGAAGAAGAAACATCTTGATGTCCCGCTGGCCGGACTTTCTAAGGATCTGCAGAAGGCAAATATTGCTCAAGCCCTTCGCATCCCCGGAATCCTGCGCCTGGCAAAGATGCACCTTGAGCCGGGGCCGGTCGTGCCGCTTTCCAAGTTGGTTGCTGATCGGAAAAAGAACGCCAAGATCGAGGCGCCGGTCCGAAAGGCTTTGGCCGAGTCGAACTACCTGGAATTGCTATCGGAAGCCGAGCATAACGGCTGGATGGTTGAGCGCATGCTCAGCGGCTGGAAGTATGGCCGCGAGAAGAATGATGAAAAGAAGCTCCACAATTGCTTGATCCCCTACAGCCAGCTTACCGAATACATCAAGACATTCGATCGTTGGACTATTGTTGGACAGCCACCGCCAAATGGTAAACCCCACGAAGAACAGTTTGGCTTTGTGGATATTGTCAAAACCGTTGGCTTGCGAGTTGTTTTGGACAAAATACGCTAGTCATATCTTGTAAACAGTTGGCTGCTTCAATCAATAAAGGAGCGGCATGCTGGAGTCCATCAATGGTCCCTGGTGTGGCTTGGCTAAAACCATGGCCGCGCCAAACTCGCGGGCATGTCTGTGCTACGTCTGCAAGCATAAGTTCACTCAGGGGAAAATCCTTTGCTCCGCTCCGCACCTTTCTGGTTCGTGATTTGCGTCTTCGTCAGTTCGACTTTTAGGGCAATTGTAGAAATGAGGAGGCGCTGCGGAGTGGGATTTTCTTTTTCGATAATTTCACTGGTCATTTATGTACCTATGTGTAAATATACAGATTGTTCAGCGGGCCTGGTTTAGGTTAGCCTGCTGCCGGCCGATGGTGTCTCTGGCGCTGCCTTGCCGGCGGCGGGTGGGGTTTTCCGTGCGGCGTGCGTGACCGTTCTTTGACATTTGGATTTTGTCCCGCGGCCAGTTCTGGGTTGCCCGGGTGGAGCGTGCCCGCTTCACCCGGCACCTGAAAACCTTCAAAAATTAATTTTCGGTGCGGTTTGGTGCGGTTTGGTGCGGTTTAGTGCGGTCGGATCGCTTTCACCCGCCATTGCCATCCTTGGTCGTGTAATCCTGACATCGTTTAGAAATTGAGTTTGCCGCCCATTAAACCATATAGGTTTTTCCGCTTTTGATTCATCTTCGCTCTTGTCCGGCTTCGCGCGGTCTGTTCAAATGAATGCATGATTGTGCCCCGTTTTATCGCCGGATTTACGGGTCATCGCGACCGTTTCCGTCCCGATAAGATCGCTGAAGTTTTGCAAGAAGTCTGGCGCGATCTCTTGGAAGACGTATCGTCGCGCGGCGGAAAGCTGGAGGTTTGTTCGAGCATCGCCTTTGGTGCAGACACGCTGGCTGTGGAGAAAGCGCGCGTGGTTGGCTTGCCGGTGCATTTAATTCTACCCAAGCCGGTAACCTTGCTGGCGGACGGGAGCGTGAATCGAAAAGCCGGGTTCGCCGCGGATTTCTGGACCGCTGAGTCGGGCGACACAATTGCGGAATTCCGTGAAAATGACTGGCAACGGTGTTACGCACAAATCACCGCCGCGGCATCGGGTGTAAATGGCGGCACGTTGAGGATTGCTCACGGGTCGCCGTGCCAGCCGGAATGCTATTACGACACTGGATTGGAAATGCTGGAGTGTTGCGACGTGTTGGTGGCGGTGTGGGATGGTAAAAAAACGGCGGGCTTGGGCGGCACGGCGCAAATGGTGGAACACGCCCGAAATACGGAATTGCCTCTGATCATCATTGCTGCCGACACGGGTCGGATTTTAAAGGAACGAATGGAAAAATTTGCGGTCCAAGGCAATTTTAAATCTATCCAATCTCCTCTATGAGCGCCATCTGGAAAACTGTTGGCGTTTTCATCTCTTCAACATTTCACGATATGCGGGCGGAGCGCGATCATCTGGTGTGCTTCGTCTTCCCCAAACTGTGGTGGAACATGAACGTGAGCGCAACGCGTTATAGATGCAGGTGTTTCCCGGATTAGAGCAGCTTTGCTTGCAGAACGGTTTTCAGCCCATGCCATTGACCTCCGCTGGGGCATTTCGCGCGAACCGAATCTGAATCACCACCAGTCAAATACTCGTATTCCAATCTTGCCGTCTCCCAAATTCACCGGTAAACCATCCTTACATTAACCAAAAATAACTTCTATGCCCCAATTGGTATTTGATCAACTGGTTTTGCGTTATTGCCGCCAGATCATCATGAAAACGATGGATCACGTGCGCAGTACCATGCGCGGCCAGAATCGTCTCCACCTCAAACAAGTGGTCGCCGATCCGCAGCTTCACAAATCGGCTCAAAATCTGACCAAGGCCGTGGATCGTGACGCGGAGGACCTCATTCTCGATGCCCTGCAGTTTAAGTTTCTCAAACTACCCGGCGTTAAAGCCTACACGGTGTTCTCCGAAGAACTTGGCATCAAGACCTTTCCCGAAGGTGCCAGTGAAAGTGACGCTGATCTGGTGGTGTTCATTGATCCGATTGATGGCACGGAGTTTATCGAATCTTTGCAGGGCGGGTGGTCGTTAATTGCCGTGTATAATCGGCGGACAAATGAGGTCGTCGCCGCCGTGGCTGGCGATATTTTTCTGGATCGAATCTACTGGGCCTCCCAGAACGGCTATCCCGAAGGGCTGGATTTTATCACCCATTCCTGGTTCCGCTTGGACGGCGGGCCGACGCCAAAAACCAGCCTTCAAGGCGCGCGGATCAATGTGCTCACCACCAAGGTGTCTCGATATCGGGCCTTGGCCGATCAAACCGCCCTGATGGATGCACTTCACGCGGCGGACGCGCGGGTCAATCTCTCCTGGGGATCCAACACCATCATCCAAGTGGCGGCGGGTTACGCCGATGTGGCGATTGAATTTGCCAAGGGCTTTGCCACTTACGATATTCTGCCCGGACTATATATCGGGTTGAAAACCGGCCTGACAATTGTGGACCTGTCCGGCAATCCCATCACTTCAAAACTGGACTTGGACGACATCATCGCCACCTTCCAGCGTGATCCAGCGCATCCCAAACGCATGGCTTTCATTGCCGCCAAGGAACCTGCGTTGGTGGAACAGGTTCTCAAACTGCTGAAGAAAAAATAAACCTGCCACATTAAGACAACGCGCAATCCGTGTCTTAATCTCCTCAACGTTCCGGGACATGCAGGCCCAGCGGGATGGTGACAGCGTTTTATAACCGACCTGATTTACCTCTGCATCGTCACGTCTCTCTTTGTGGCCGGCGTTTCAGTGCTGCTGTTCATCTAACTCGTGGTGGCAATGCTTCACTCGGAGAAGTTTTAAGGAATCACATTATGCGACCGATTGACTGGTTGCAAATTGACCTGTTCGTGGCCACTCCCACCCTCGTCACCAAACCGATAGATATGTATTTTAAACAAGGTTTGGATGCGAAGGCCGGACGTGGTTTGCTTTTTAAGCCGCTTGAACAAATTACTTATCGCTTCATGGGGGCTGAACGCCGCGCACAAACAGAATTGGGAACCGGGTTTTACCGGCTTGTCTCCAACAAACTTACCGCCGTTTCGGCGCGCAAATTCGGACGGAAATGAACCATGCCATGGCTGTTGAAAAATGCGCGCCGGGTTTCGCGGATGCCGGTGTCACGGCAAAAACTTTGGAAGTCCGCCACGGAAAGAAAATGCAAATTTTGCGTGCGATACCATGGCGTCGGCAGCGCCGGTGTGATGGGCGTGCGACCCTGGAACAACACCTGCAACCGCACATGATAATGGGCGAAATTATCGTAGGAGATGATGACCTGCTGGCCGACCCGGAAGGCTTCACGGATGATTTCCGCCGGCTGAATCAGTTCCTGAAAGGTGCCAAGCAGCAGCACAAAATCAAAAGCGCCGTCGGCATGTTGGTCGAGGCCTTCGGCGATGTCACCCTGATGCACGACCAGCCCGCGTTGCACGCAGCGGGCGACCAGTTCGGGATCTTTTTCCACGCCTTCGCCGGTGATATGGCGGGTCTGAACCAGCTGTTCGAGAAACGTGCCGTCGCCCGTGCCTAGATCCAGCACGCGGGATTTTTCAGGAATCCATTGCGTGACGGTTTCGTAAATGCCGGAATTCATGATTCAGATTCAGACGGGGGTGAGGTGGGCGAATCTTCGTTCCGTATCTGGCGCGTATTCGCCATTAAGAAAATTTCGGAGGACGTTGGCGAACGGCAGGTTTTCGATCAGGAATGAGTCGTGCCCGTATTCGGTCTCCAGATTGAGGTAAGTCGCGGCAAGACCGGCGCGTTTGAGCAGGCGGACGAGCTCGCGCGACTGCGCCGGCGGATAAAGCCAGTCCGAGGAAAAGGAAACCACCAGAAATCGCGAGCGAATCCGGCGTAAAACCTCCTCTGTGGTTGCGTTTTCAAACAGGTTAAACTCGTCAATGGCCCGCGTGAGATAAAGGTAGGAATTGGGATCGAACCGTTTGACAAAGGTTTCGCCCTGATGGTGCAAATAGCTTTCGACGGAGAACTGGTCGGCGTGGCCGGTTTCCAACTGCCTCCGTCGGCCGAATTTCCGCGCCATGGCGAGTTCGCTCAAATAGGTGACATGGCCGACCATGCGCGCGACGGCCAGCCCGTGGGCCGGCCGGCCGGTTTCTGAATAATTACCATGGTTCCAGTTCGGATCGGTGATGATGGCGCGGCGGCCGATTTCATTGAACGCAATCTGCATCGCATTATGCGCCGTGCAAGTGGCGATGGGAATGCAGATCCGCACCCGGTCTGGGAAATCCACCGCCCACGCCAGCGCTTGCATTCCACCCATGGATGCGCCTACCACAGCGAACAATTTTTTGATGCCAAGGCTGTCGAGCAATTTTGCCTGCACGGCCACCATGTCGTGGATGGTGACCGGCGGAAAATCCATGGCATATGGCTGGCCGGTCTGCGGATTGGTCGAGCTTGGACCCGTCGTGCCGTTGCAACCGCCGAGTGCGTTGGTTCCGATGATGAAAAATCTGTCGGTGTCAATCGCCTTGCCCGGTCCGACGTGATAATCCCACCAGCCCGGCCGGCCGGTTTCCGCATCGGTACCGGCGACGTGCGCGGTGCCGGAAAGCCCGTGGCAGACGAGAATGGCATTGTCGCGCGCCGGGGAAAGTTTGCCCAGCATCTGGTAACTCACGTCGACTTTTTCAAATTTAAAACCAGATTGCGTGCGGATGCCCGACAAGGTGGTGGTGTGCAAATGCGTCACCCCCGACGGCGATTTGTAGTCAGCGACTTTCTGGTCGTGCAAATCGCCCTGGGCGGAACTGTTTTGCGCCAGTGTCATCTTCTAGGTCGTGGCTGCGCGCAAAGCCTGGTCAATGTCGGCCTTGATGTCCTGCACATCCTCCAGACCGATGGAGAGCCGGATGTAATCGGGTGTCACCCCGGTTTCCATCAATTCGGACGGCGATAACTGCGAGTGCGTGGTTGAGGCCGGATGAATTACCAGTGATTTGGCATCGCCAATATTTGCGAGATGCGAGAGCAACTTTACCGAATTAATGAATTTCTTTCCGGCTTCCAGTCCGCCCTTGACGCCGAAGCCGACCAGTCCGCCGAAACCATGCTTGAGATACTTTGCGGCGAATTTGTGGCTCGGATCGTCGGTCAGGCCGGAATAAGTCACCCAGCTCACCAACGGATGCGTCTTAAGCCAGCCCGCGATTTCAAGTGCGTTGGCCGAATGTTGTTTCTGGCGGAGCGGCAACGTTTCCAAGCCCTGCAAAAACAGGAACGAGTTGAACGGACTGAGCGATGCGCCGATGTCACGCAGCAATGTCACGCGGACTTTCAGGATGAACGCCACGTTGCCCATCCCGGGCACGTTGCTCAACGCATCCCAATATTTCAAACCATGATAGCTGGGGTCGGGTTCGGTGAACTCGGGAAACTTGCCGTTGTTCCATTGGAACTTGCCGGAGTCCACAATCACGCCGCCGATGCTGGTGCCGTGACCGCCGATATATTTTGTGGCGGAGGCCACTACGATATCCGCTCCGTGCTCCATGGGCCGCACCAACCCGACGCCGACGGTGTTGTCCACGACCAGTGGGAGGCCGTTTTCGTGCGTGATCTTGGCGATGGCTTCAAAATCCGGCACGTCGAGCTTGGGATTGCCGATGGTTTCGATGTAAAGCGCACGCGTTTTCGGCGTGATGGCCTTGCGGAAGGCTTCAGGGTCGCGCGAATTCACGAACTTCACCGTGCGCCCCAGCTTTGGCATCGTGTAATGAAAAAGCTGGTAGGTGCCGCCGTAAAGATTGTTGCCCGCCACGATTTCATCGCCCACCTGCGTGATGGCCAGCAGCGCGAACGTGATTGCCGCCGAGCCGGACGCCACGCCCAGCGCGCCGGTGCCGCCTTCCAGCGCGGCGATGCGCTGCTCGAAGACGTCGGTGGTGGGATTCATGATGCGCGTGTAGATGTTGCCGAATTCTTTTAACGCAAAGAGATTCGCCGCGTGCTCGGTGTTTTTAAAGACGTAGGATGTCGTCTGGTAGATCGGCACCGCGCGGGAACCGGTCGTAGGATCGGGAATCTGACCGGCGTGCAACGCCAGAGTGGAGAGATTGCTTGAACTCATGTTTTTTTGATGTTGATGGCTGGGAATTGTAAGTTGTGCCGGAGGCCGGCGCAACAGCGGGTTGCGGTGCTTATTGACCACGTGCCGGCACGTTGCGGAATAATTTTCCGCTCACGCAAACACGATCTTCGTCGTAGTTTCCTTTTCGTCCCAGCCGCGCGTCGGCTCGGCGGTCACGGATGAAATATCCTTGATGGAAAGCTGCCGCCCGCGCGTCTTCGGTGTTTTTACCTCGACCTGCTCCGGCTCGCACGTCTGCTGCGAAACTTTCTGGTGCGGCGCCGGCTTGTAGCGGACGTAAAGAATCTTCGGCGTGTCCGGCGCGAAATACAGGATGCGTGACTTTTCCGGGATGCACAGATACGCCTTGTTCAAAATCGTGCCGCCAAAGGTGAACCGTTTGAGGTAGCTCGCATTACGGTCGGTGTAGGCGCAGGTGAATATTTTTTCGCGCTCCGGCAGGCCGCAATAGAACAATTCCTGCCCGACGAATAATTTCTCTGGCAGCTCGCTGACCTTGTAGGTGCCGTCCTTGAACACGAGCAGAATCTTGTCGAACTTGGTGCATTCCAGTTTGAACTCCTCGCCGGAAACCTTGTAACCAACGTATCCGGTTTCGCGGTCGTAGGCCACCTTGAACGACTTGAACGCGACCGCTTTCACATCCACTTCCTCATGGCGCGCGGATTTCGTGGTCAGGCGCGGATAAAGCGGTCCGTATTTCTCCAGCAACGCCTCGAGGTGGCCGATAACGAATTTTGTCAGGCCTTTCAGATTCTTGCGGGTCTCGTCGAGTTCCGCTTTGGTCTTCTCCATCTCCTCGCGATGCTTGTTGATGTCAAAGAGCGATATCCGGCGAATGCGAACCTGCAAAAGTCTTTCCACGTCTGCGTCCGCAATCTCACGGATAAGCTGTTTTGCGAACGGTTTGAAACCCTCATAAACGCTGGCGAAAACCGCCTCGTTTGTCTTGCACTTCTCGATCAGCTTGTAGATGCGTTCCTCAATGAAAATTCTTTCGAGCGTGCGGTAGTGCAGCTCGTTGAGCAGTTGTTTCTCGCGCAGTTCCAGTTCGCGCTTGAGGATGGCGACAAGCTGGTCGGTGTTCTCGCGCAGGATTTCCGACACGGTCAGCTCGACGGGCCGGTTGTCCTTGATGACGACGATGCGGCTGGCGATGGTGACTTCGCAGTCCGTAAAGGCATAAAGCGCATCAACCAATTTCTCCGCGTCCACGCCCGCATGGCAGCGGATTTCAATCTCGACCTTCTCGGATGTGAAATCGTTGATGGATTTGACCTTCAGCTTGCCCTTCTGCACCGCGTCTTCGATGGATGCGATGAGCGATTCCGTGGTGGTCGTCGGTGGAATTTCCGTGATGGTCACGGTGGATTCGTCCTTGGTCTTGATGCGGGCACGGACTTTCACCGAGCCTTTGCCGTCCTGATAATCCCGCGCATCCATCAGGCCGCCGGTCGCAAAATCCGGCAGGCATTTGAACGGCTGTTTTTTCAGAATCGCGATCTGCGCTTCCAGTAATTCAGGAAAATTATGCGGCAAAATACGCGCGCTCAAGCCGACCGCGATGCCTTCTGTGCCGAGCATGAGATTGAGCGGCAGTTTGCAAGGCAGGGTGACCGGCTCCTGGTTGCGCCCGTCGTAGCTTGGAATGAAATTCGTGATCGAGTCGTTAAAAACTTCCGTGCGCGCCAATTCCGTCAGGCGGCATTCAATGTAGCGGGAAGCCGCCGCCGGATCGCCGGTGAAAATGTTGCCGAAATTTCCCTGGCCTTCGATGAGATAGCGCTTGTTCGCCAGCACCACGAGCGCGTCGCCGATGGACGCATCACCGTGCGGATGATACTGCATCGTATGGCCGACGACATTGGCGACTTTAATGAAGCGCCCGTCATCTTTTTCGTGCAACGCCCACAAAATGCGCCGCTGCACCGGCTTCAATCCGTCCGCGAGATTCGGAATCGCGCGGTCGCGGATGACGTAGCTGGCGTAATCCAGAAACCCGCGGTCCACGCGCGTGTGGAGGCCTGCTTCGAGCTTCTTTGGATCAAACGGCTTGTGGATGATCGGTGTCTCGACCACCTCGGCGACGACGTGGTCTGCGCCATTGCCGTTGGCGCCGGAGGGTTTCGTTTTGACTTCCCCGGGCGCGACGGGCTGCACGCCCTCGATGGGCAATTCGGGCTGGCCGGTTTCTTTTTTACGTTTGGCTGACATTTTTGAAATTAAAAAATTTATTCCTCCACCGGCACGACCAGGCTGTCCATGATGTAGTCCTTCCGCTCTGGCGTGTTCTTGCCCATGTAGAAATTGAAGATCGGCCCGGACTCGGCGCGCGGCGCGTATTCCACCTTGCTCAAGCGCATCTGTTTACCGATGAATTGCTGGAATTCCTTCGGCGAAATTTCTCCGAGCCCTTTGAACCGCGTGATCTCCGGCTTGCCGCCCAGTTTGGTGGCCGCTGCGTCGCGCTCGGTTTCGCTGTAGCAATAAATTGTCTCGGCCTTGTTGCGCACGCGAAACAATGGCGTTTCCAAAATATAAACCTGCCCGTCGTGGACGAGTTGATCGAAGAATTTGAAGAAATAAGTGATCATCAGGTTACGGATGTGCAGGCCGTCCACGTCCGCGTCGGTGGCGAGGATGACCTTCTCGTAGCGCAGGCCCTCGGTGTTGTCCTCGACGTTGAGCGACTGCATGAGGTTATACATCTCGTCATTTTTATACATGATGTCGCGCTTGAGGTCCCACACGTTGAGCGGCTTGCCCTTGAGCACAAACACCGCCTGGTTGTTCACATCGCGGCAGCTCGTGATCGAGCCGGCGGCGGACTGGCCTTCGCAAATGAAGATCATCGTGCCCTTGCCTTTTTCCTTCTTCTTGTCGAAATGATTTTTGCAATCCTTCAACTGCGGGATGCGCAGCGTGATCGCCTTGGCGCGCTCGCGCGCAAGTTTTTTCACGTTCTGCAATTCCTTCCGCAATTCCTGCGTGTCCTTGACCTTCGCCATGATTGTCTCGGCGATCTGCTTGTTGCGCTGGAAGAAATGCAGCAGTTCTTCGCGGACGTTGTTGACGAGTTCGGTGCGGATTTCCGTGTTGCCGAGCTTGTTCTTGGTCTGCGACTCGAACACCGGGTCTTTCAAACGGATTGCCACCGCGCCAACCATGCACTCGCGCACGTCGTCGCCTTCGTATTTGGTGTTGCCGTATTCGTTGACCGCCTTGAGCAAACCCTCGCGGAAGGCGCTCAAATGCGTGCCGCCGTCGCTCGTGTATTGACCGTTGACGAACGAGTAAAAGGTCTCGCCGTAGCGCGAATTGCTGTGCGTGAAGCAAAATTCCAGCGTCTTGCCCGCGTAATGCAGCGGCGCATAAATCGGTTCGCTGCCATCGCTCGCCAGATCTTCCATCACCAAATCCATCAGGCCGTGACGCGATTGGAACACCTTCGGCTCGCCCAGTTCCGGCGTTTTCAAAATCAATTTCAGCCCGGTGTTCAAATAGCTGTAATGTCGCAGCCGGCGCTCGATATGTTCCAGCCGAAACGCGCTATCCTTGAAAATGCTTTCGTCCGGCTCGAATTCGATGAGCGTGCCGTTGGGCTCTTTCGTCTTGCCGGTGTCCTCTTTTTTTAATTTACCGATTTTGAAACTGGCCTCCGCGAACTCGCCGTCGCGATGGCTGCGCACGAAAAAGTTTTTCGACAGCGCGTTGACCGCCTTGGTGCCGACCCCGTTGAGGCCGACACTGAATTGAAACACCTCGTCATTGTATTTTGCGCCGGTGTTGATCTTGGAGACGCAGTCCACAACCTTGCCCAGCGGGATGCCCCGCCCATAATCGCGCACGGCCACGCGGTTGCCCTCAATGTTGATGGCGACCTCCTTGCCGTGGCCCATGATGTATTCGTCAATCGCATTGTCCACGACCTCTTTGAGCAGGACGTAGCAGCCGTCGTCGGGATGCACGCCGGTGCCGATGCGCCCGATATACATGCCCGTGCGCAGCCGGATGTGCTCTAGTGAGGACAGCGTCTTAATCTTGCTCTCGTCGTAAATAGGTGTCGGTTTTTCAGCCATAGAAAATTGCCGCGGAGAAGATGCGGCAAATGGAAAAAGATTTCAACGGAAAGGCGCGAAGAAGTTTAATCGCGAAAGGCACCAGCCCGACGGAAAGTCGGCCGCGAATTTGACCGGCGTGGGCCGAAGGCATCAACGAGCGCCAGCTTAGCATTATTATTTACGGTAATAACAGATGCTATCTGTTTATGGTTTTGCTTAGGCCGGATTAATGCGACACTGACGGCAAACCATGAGCACCTCTTCTCAGCCGATTGCTAATTCTGGCGCCGTCAACCGGCGTCATTTTCTTAAAACAACGGGATTGGTTGCTGCGGGTGCGGCGGCGCCGATGATTTTGCCGCGCCGGCTGTTTGGCGCTGGTGCGCCTTCCAATCGCATCGCCATCGCCCAAATCGGCTGTGGTCGCCAGTCAGTGCCTAGCCCCAACCTCAAGCAATTATTGGAGTCCGAGCACGCGCAGGTGGTGGCGGTTTGCGACGTTGATGCCTGGCGGCTGGCTAACGCGCAAAAACAGGCGAATGATTTTTATGCGAAGCGGGATGGCGTCACCTACCAAGGGTGCGCGGCGGTGGCCGACTATCGGGAAATTATGCAGCGTTCGGACATTGATGCGGTGATGATCGCCACGCCCGACCACTGGCATGTTCCTTTGGCCATCAGCGCCGCCATGGCGGGGAAGCATGTCTCCCTTGAAAAACCGATTTCGACCTGCATTGCCCACGGGCAAAGGCTCATGGCCGTGCTAAAAAAACACCCGGTGATCACCCGCAATGACAGCGAGTTTAGAACCTTGCCGGAATTTGGCCGGGTGGTTCAAATTGTCCGCAGCGGACGCATCGGCAAAATTCAGACCATCGAAGTAGGCGTGCCGACGGAATTAAATGGAGCCGCCCTGCCACCGCAAGCCACGCAGCCGGTGCCGGATGAACTCAATTATGATTTTTGGCTCGGACCCGCCTTCGAGGCTCCATACACGCCGAAACGCGTTCACGCTATCAAGGCCTATGGCCGGCCGGGCTGGATGCGCGTTGATAGTTATTGCAACGGCATCATCTCCAATTGGGGAGCGCACCTCATGGGCATCGCTCAATGGGGCAACAACAGCGAATACACCGGCCCGGTTTCGATTGAAGGCAGCGGTGACTTCGACAAGGGGCTTTGGAATACGCTCAACCGCTTTGACGTCCGTTATACTTACGCGAACGGTGTCGAGTTGCACTACCGGATGGAACGACCCTTCGTTCGTTTTATCGGCACGGATGGCTGGGTTGAAATCGAATATCCGAATAAGGTCAAGGCCAGTTCACCATCTCTGCTCGCCAATGAAAAAGACATTCCTGACCCGGCTTACCGCAACCAGCCTTCCGACAAGGAGGATTTTCTGCTGGCCATCAAAAATAATCGCAAGACCTTGGAACCTTTGGAGACGGCGCATCGCACTATCTCCATGTGCCAACTCGGTCTCATCTCGATTCAAACGGGTGCCAAACTGGCTTGGGATCCGAAGACCCAAAGCTTCACCAATGATGACAACGCCGCCAGCGCTCTGCTCGATCGTCCTATCCGGGAAAAGTACTTCAAATTTCCAGTCTAGACCGTAAACCGCCAGACAAATAATAAATATTTCCCATGAAAAATACTCTCCTTTTCATCATTGGTGTGATCGCCTTTGCCAGCATCCTTGCCACCGCTAAACCTGCACCCGAATTTTTCGTCTTTGACAACGGCGTCGGGCGTGGTTCATGGACGCCGGAACGGCAGGCGAAAACGATTAAGGAACTTGGCTTCAATGGCATTTCTTATAATTACACCAACCCCAAGGATTTGGCTTTGTGGCAGGCGGCGTTCAAGAAGCAAAACCTAAAAATCTACGCCATTTACCTTTACACTTTCATCGACCAGGAGCAGCCATTTGATCCGTCGTTCAAGGAGGCCGTCAAGCTGCTCAAGGGAACCGATACCGTTGTTTGGATGACCGTGCGCGCTCCCAAAGTGAAAGGTGGCTTCGACGACGACAAAGCGGTGAAGGTGGTGCAGGAAGTGGCCGATCTGGCCGCCGCGCAAGGCGTGCGCGTGGCTCTCTATGGACACTTTGGGTTTTATGTTGCGGACGCTGTCGATTCCGCGCGTTTCGTGAAGCTGGCCAACCGGCCGAACCTCGGCGCGACCATCAATCTTTGTCATGAATTTTACACCGGCCACGGCCGTCAGCTTGACGAAACCTTGAAGGCCGTCGCGCCGGTGGCGACCATGGCTTCCATCAATGGCATAGATGTGGCGAACACGAACTACCTTCTCCGCCTTGATCAGGGCGATTTCGACGTGACCACTTATTTGAAAAAACTATTGGTCGCTGGCTACCAAGGCCCGGTTGGACTCCAATGTTATAGCGTCAAGGGTGACCTCGACGAGAATCTGAAGGCGGACATGGCGGCGTGGAAGAAAATTTCCGCGGGGGTGGCGCAAAACACGCTGACACCAAAGGAAGCGTCCGCCGGCTGGCGGCTGTTGTTTGACGGCTGCACCACCACCGGCTGGCGCAGGTATCAACAGCCTGTGTTTCCCGATCATGGTTGGTGCATTGAGGATGGCTGCCTGAAAAGTCTGGCGCAAAAAGGCGGCGATATTATGACGACCATGGTTTTTACCAATTTTGAACTTGCCTGGGAGTGGCGCATTGCGCCCGGTGGCAACAGCGGCGTGAAATATTTTATCAACGAAAGTCGTCCAAATATCGGGAAAGATCCAACCAATCCTGACCCATGCATCGCGCACGAATACCAGATGATTGACGATGATAATTATCCGGAGGAGCACCTGACGGAGAAACAAAAAACCGCCGCCTGGTATGCGGTGCTGGCTCCCAAAAACGCCCGGCCCAAGCCGGTTGGCGAATTCAACCAGTCGCGTCTGATCGTGCGGGGCAACCAGGTAGAACACTGGCTCAACGGCAAGCGGGTGTTGACTTATAAAACAGACAGCGCCGGGTCGGCCGCTGCGGTGGCAGACAGCAAGTTCAAGTATGTTTCCGGCTATTTGGACAAAATTCCGACGGGGATTCTATTTCAAGACCACAACACCATTGCCTGGATGCGCAACATAAAAATCCGCGACCTTCCATGAGCGGTGCGCTCAGTTATTGCAGGAAAAGAAACCAGTGTGTTCACTGGAGAAGCGGTGCGATTGAAGTATGACTTCAACGACGCCCGCAGGTGGGCGAGTGACCAAAGTGCCGGCGATAGGCGCGGCTAAAGTCGATAAAATGCTGATAACCGAGCGTGAAGGCGATTTCCTTGATCGTGGTGTCACGGTTGGCAAGTAATTCCCGCGCGTGTTCCATTTTGATGCGGTGAAAATGGGCAAGCGGACTGTCGTCACTTTGTTTCTTGAAAAGACGGTGAAGGGTGGGTTGGGAAATGTCCAGATAATCACTAAGGCGGCTCACGGGTTCCCGGCTTTCCGGGTGCTGACGCATCCATGCCAAAGCCAGGGCAATGCGGCGGGCGGCGGGTTTCTCTTCCGGAGTGGGGTTTATCAGTCGCAACAAAAGAATTTCGATTTGCTGCTGGCAGCTTTCCAGCCAGATGGGACTGAAATCGTCTTGCCGCAAAACTTCCCCACGACATAGGGTGTGGAGCTGGTTCCAAAGCAGGCGCTGCGCCGTGGGAATTTTGTGGATGGCGCTGGCACGGGTGGAAAGGGCGGCTAGCTCCGGGTGCGGGGGGCGTCGCCACATCCAGAGCAGAAACTTGCAGCTTTTGTTTCCGGACTGCTCCCAACCGAAGCGGCAATCTTCGCGAATGAAAACGAGATAGCCGGGGGAGAGGCGGATGGCACGGTTGCGCAGGATAATTGTCGGGTTGCCTTCCTCAATGCAGGCGCAAACCCAGCCTTCGTGCGCGCTGGCGGGAACCCCTTGGTCGTGGAAGTTCCGGCGGCCCCAGGCAAGATAAAGGAGAGGCAATCCGAGGTCGCCCTCGCTTTTCCAAAAAGGACGATCACGCGCAGGAAGATAGAGGTGTTTGCGGGCGTCGTTCGGCATGAGCATTTTCATTCAATCAACTTGCGACGCGCTTTCAAGATAATTCAATGTAGCCGGAAAGTGAAACCGGTTGGGACAGAAACATATCACGGCCGCTTGGAAAAACGTCGGGCCGACCCCGGCCACGCTCTCGCTCACGGGGCGCTTTGCCATGGGGCTGGTTCACTCCGACACCACGCGCGGGCCGGCGTGGTGGGACACCAGCGCTTCCTCAAATTTCAAAGTTCGGCTTGTCCCTCGAAGTTTCTTTCAGGCGGCCAAACGTCAACTTGTCCCAGATGCGTTCGTGGGCGTAATACAAGCCGATCTTGGTGAACAATTCCACGCCACTGATGGTGAGCGCCCATTTCAATCTGCCCGTGATCAGGAAGGAGATTATCAGTGTATCCACGCTGCCGGTCATGCGCTAGGAGATCGCTTTTACGAGGCTGCGGTAATGTTTGTCGGCCATGCTGTAAAACAATAGGTGAACGCCGGCAGGGTCAAGCAAAGTTGAAGACCGGATTAAATGGAATAATCGTCGGAGAACACCTTCACGTTCTTCAATTCCACATAAACCTGCTCGCCGGCCTTGGGCTGTAGTTCCTGAAATTGTTCCTTGCCCAGTTGCACAGTGAAGGTTTCGCCACTGTCTAGGCGTTTCAATTCCAGGTTCGCCACCGGTCCGGCGGCGTTGGAACGGATGACTTCCGCCGGTAGCGCCGGGCCGGTTGCGTTTCGCGTCACTCGGATGTCGTGCGGGCGCACAAAGGCAACCGCTTCGGAATCCACTTCACCCGTCGTATCTGGCGCCGCGAACTCCGTCTCGCCGATGAGCATGGAACCATCTTTCACCCGGCCGCTGAACAGATTTACGTTGCCGAGAAAATCATAAACGAACGGTGACGCGGGATGATCGTAAATTTCTTCAGGCGTGCCGATTTGCTCGATTCGCCCGTCGCGTAAAATCGCCACGCGGTCAGAAACCTCCAGAGCTTCCTCCTGGTCGTGCGTTACGAACAAAGTTGTGATGTGGATTTCGTCGTGCAGATGGCGCAACCAGCGGCGCAACTCCTTGCGCACCTTGGCGTCGAGCGCGCCGAACGGCTCATCGAGCAGGAGAACTTTAGGTTCCACCGCGAGCGCGCGGGCGAGCGCGACCCGCTGCCGCTGGCCGCCGGAAAGCTGTGACGGAAATCTTTTTGCCAGCGGTTCCAGCTGGATCAGGTGCAATAATTTTTCCACGCGGATTCGAATTTCTTCTTCCGGCGGACGCGTTTCCTTTGGTCGCACGCGCAAACCGAACGCGATGTTTTCAAATACGCTCATGTGCCGGAACAGCGCGTAATGTTGGAACGCAAAACCCGCCTTGCGCTCACTCGCGGGAATCTGCGTCACGTCTTCACCGTAAAAGAGAACCTGCGCCGTGCCGGCATTGTCGGGAAATTCCAAGCCGGCGATGGTGCGCAATAAGGTGGTTTTGCCGGAGCCGGATGGGCCAAGTAGCGCGACTAGTTCGCCGGACTCGACCTTGAGGCTGACGTTGTCGAGCGCGGTGAAGGTGCCGAATTTTTTCGTGACGTTTTTGACCTCGACACTCATTTGGAAATTTCGATTTCGTTCAGCGCGGCGTTCTTGTGTTCCACCCAGGTCTTGAGACCGAGTGTGATCAGGGCGAGAAACGCCAGCAAAGACGCCACCGCAAATGCACCGGTGAAATTGTAGTCATCATACAGCGCCTCGATGTGCAACGGAATGGTATTTGTCTGCCCGCGAATTTTGCCGCTCACCACCGACACCGCGCCAAACTCGCCCATTGCGCGGGCGTTGCACAAAATCACGCCGTAAATCAGACCCCACTTGATGTTTGGCACCGTCACGCGCCAGAACGTCTGCCAGCCGCTGGCACCGAGCACGCGCGCGGCTTCCTCTTCGCTGCGGCCTTGCGCCTGCATGAGCGGGATCAGCTCGCGCGCGACAAATGGAAACGTCACAAATATTGTCGCCAGCACGATGCCGGGCACGGCAAAAATGATTTTAAGGTTATGTTCGTTCAGCCAATTTGCCAGCCAGGGAAAATGTGGATTATCCGCGTTCTTGTAAAGTCCCAGCCAGCCTTGCGCGCCGAAGACGAGGACGTAAATCAAACCGGCAATAACCGGGGAAACGGAAAACGGCAAATCAATCAGCGTCAGCAAGACGTTTTTACCGCGAAAATCGAACTTCGCAATCGCCCACGCCGCACAGACGCCGAAGACGCAGTTTAGCGGCACGGCGATGGCGGCGGTGATGAACGTCAGCTTGATGGCGCCCCAGGCATTCGGGTTGTGCAGCGTTTCAAAATAAAACCCGATGCCTTTGGCAAACGCTTGCACGAATACAAACACCAGCGGCAGGAACAGAAACAGGCTTAAAAACACCAGTGCCACGGCGATGAGCACCCGGCGCACGGCTGGTGGCTCGCTCGTCGTGTGGCGATGCACGACTTGCGGCAGCGAACGAAAGGTGGTCGCGGCGGGCGTCATGCGAGGTTGTTGGTGTTGTAACGGTTCGTCCACCATTGCAGCACATTGATGCTGAGCAGCAGCACAAACGAAACGACCAGCATTACGACGGCTATGGCCGTGGCCTTGCCGTAATCAAACATATCGAGTTCGCCCATGATGATGACGGGTGTGATCTGTGTCTTCATCGGGATGTTGCCGGCGATGAAAATCACCGAGCCGTATTCGCCCAGCGCACGGGCGAACGCCAGGGCAAACCCGGTCAGTAAAGCCGGCGTGAGCATCGGCAGAATCACGCGCCAAAAAACCTGCCAGCGGTTTGCCCCGAGACTGGACGCGGCTTCTTCTAGCTCCGGGTCCAAGTCTTCCAAAATTGGTTGCACGGTGCGTACGATGAACGGCAGGCCGATGAACGTCAGTGCGATAAAAATGCCGAGCTGCGTGTTGGCTGCCTTGATTCCCAGCGGCGACAGCATTTGCCCAACCCAGCCGTGATCTGAGTACAAAGCCGCCAGCGTGATGCCGGCGACGGCGGTTGGCAGCGCGAACGGCAAGTCCACCAGCGCATCTACGATTTTTTTTCCGAAAAACTCGTAGCGCACCAAAACCCACGCGACGATGAGTCCAAAAAACGCGTTCACCAGCGCGGCAAAAAAAGATGCGCCGAACGTCAGGCGATACGAAGCCATCGCGGTTGGCATCGTTATGGTGTGCCAGAATTCCGGCCACGTCAGCGTGGCGGTTTTCCAGAACACCGCCGCCAGCGGAATCAGCACGATGAGTCCCAGATAAAAAAGCGTGAAGCCGAGCGTCAGTTTGAAGCCCGGCAGCACACGAATTCTTTTGAGATGAACGAAGTTGCTTGCCACAATTTATATCTGGAAGCAAAAACGTTTATGCTCCCTTTAGCAAGCTGCTAATGTCATCCGACTCGGTGCCGATATCGGCAAACAGCCACGTCGAGAGATAACGCTCACTGGATGATGGTACGATGGCGACAATGGTTTTGCCCTTGTTTTCCGGTCGCTTCGCGACTTGCAGCGCCGCCCAGATGGCCGCGCCGCTGGAAATCCCGACGGGTATTCCCTCGAGCGTGTTGACCAGCTTGGACACCGGGCCGGAATCGTCTTCGTTGACCTGGATGACCTCGTCCACAATTTTCGTGTTCAGGTTGGCGGGAATGAAACCGGCGCCAATGCCTTGTAACTTGTGCGGCCCCGGCGTGCCGCCGGAGATCACCGGCGATTTAACCGGCTCAACGGCAATGGCCTTGAACGACGGCTTGCGTGGCTTGATGACTTCCGCCACGCCGGTGATCGTTCCGCCGGTCCCCACGCCGGCGACTACGAAGTCCACTTTCCCATCCGTGTCGCGCCAGATTTCCTCAGCGGTGGTTTTGCGATGAATAGCGGGATTTGACGGATTGGAAAATTGTTGCAGTACGACGCTGTTCGGAATCTGCTTGTTCAATTCCTCGGCCTTGGCAATCGCGCCTTTCATACCTTTTGCTCCCTCGGTCAAAACGAGTTTCGCGCCGAGAATCTTCAGCAGCTTGCGTCGCTCGGTGCTCATGGTTTCGGGCATCGTCAAAATCAGTTTTAATCCCTTCGCCGCCGCGACGAACGCCAGCGCGATGCCGGTGTTGCCGCTGGTCGGCTCAATCAGCACGGTGTTTTTATTGATCGCGCCGGACTTCAGCGCATCGTCAATCATCGCCACGCCGATGCGGTCTTTTACACTGGAGAGCGGATTAAAAAATTCGAGTTTGAGCAGCACATCGGCGACGGCGCCGAATTGTTGAGCCGTGCGGTGCAGTCGCACGAGCGGTGTGTTGCCGATGGTTTCCGTGATGTCGTTGTAGATGCGGCTCATAGTTTGTTGTTTTGTATTATGTTTGATTTTACAGGTTCGGGGCGTAAGCGATGAATTTCTGGTATTCCACCAGAATGGTTTGTACGGCCGCGACCAACGCCAGCTGCTTCAAATAGGCCGGTGGCGAGGCAGGCGTCTCCAGGATGATTTCAAACGGGCGCGGACGAATTTTTGGCGGCGCGCTTAAAATGCCTTCGTAGCCGGCGCGGATGACGCCCTTGCGTGCGGCAAAACCGTCAATCACCGGACGATCGTCGCGGGGCAGAAATTTTTCCGCCGCCGCCAGCGCCGGCTCAATCAGGCTTTTTGTCAGCGTCGCTCCATGCGCAAAACCGTAAAAACCGTCGCTCGTGTCGTCGGTGTGCAGCGAGATGATTCCCTGAAATGAGCGCGACTGGAGTTCCGCCTGAAGCAGCCGGACTTCCGGCTCGGCAGAATCGCACCAGAACTCGCGGTTTAGATCTTTGCCGCCGCGCGAATGGCGCGTGTTGTCCTCGAAGCCGGTTGGATTGCAAACTGGATAAAACGAAAGGTAGTAACCGGCCGCAAGCTCGGGCCGTGTTTCGAGCAATTGGATGAATTGCACCAGCGCGTGAACGCCTTCCGGTTCGTCGCCGTGGATGCCGGCGAAAATGCCGACGCGAATCGGTGTGTCGCCGCCGCGTGGTCCAACAAAAAGATAGCGCGGCAGTTCGTAGCTCTCGCCGTTCGCGGAAAATTTCGCCTCGTGGTTCGCCACCAGATTGGGTGAGTCCGCCGCGATTTTTTCCAGCGGCGCGAGTAATTCGACGAGGTCGCGGCGTGATGGGCGCGGTGGTGGAACGATGCTTTTGAAAGTGGTGGCGATGCTCATGGTTGATCAGATTTTGTTTCTATTTTTCTGGATTGGGTGGTGGCTTACCAGATCTGCAAGCCGCGGGGGGGAACTGTTAACAGGTTATGGTTGAAATATTTGGTCGAAAATTCCGCCGTCGCCAAAGTGCGTCTTTTGCGCCTTGGTCCAGCCGCCAAATTCCTGATCTACCGTCACCAATTTCAGGCTGGCAAACTGGCCGGCGTATTTCGCCGCCGCCTTTTCACTGCGCGGTCGGTAGAAATTTTTGCCGGCGATGTCCTGCCCTTCGTCGGAATAGAGATAATCGAGATACGCCTTGGCCACTTCCGTCGTGCCATGGCGGCGGGCCGTCTTGTCCACGATGGCAACCGGCGGTTCGGCCAGCACGCTGATAGACGGTGTGACAATGTCAAATTTGTCTTCGCCAAATTCTTTCAACGCCAGATGCGCCTCGTTTTCCCATGCCAGCAGCACGTCGCCGATGCCGCGTTGCGCAAACGTCACGGTGGAACCGCGCGCGCCCGAGTCGAGCACCGGCACATTTTTATAAACCTGCCTGATATAATTCCGCGAGGCGTCGTCGTCGTGGTTGTTTTTTTCCAACGCGTAGGCGTAGGCAGCGAGATAGGCCCAGCGCGCGCCACCGGAGGTTTTCGGGTTCGCCACCACCACGCTCGTGCCTTTTTTCACAATGTCGTCCCAGTCTTTAATACCCTTCGGATTGCCTTTGCGGACGAGAAATACAATGGTCGATGTGTAAGGTGTGCTGTTATTTGGCAAACGCTTCTGCCAGTCTGGCGGGAGCAATTTCGCTTGTACGGCAATGGCGTCAATGTCATACGCCAGCGCGAGCGTCACCACGTCGGCTTCAAGGCCGTTGATGACGGACTGCGCCTGCTTGCCGGAACCGCCATGCGATTGCAGTACCGCGACAATGTCACCAGTTTTGGCCTTCCAGTATTTGGAGAACGCAGCGTTGTATTCGGCATACAACTCGCGTGTCGGATCATAGGAGACATTGAGCAACTTGATTTCCTTCGCACCGGCAGAAACAGTAAGCGTCGAAATCAGGAGTATTTTTAAGAATACTTTCATATGGCTAAATGATGTCGGTTTTTGCCCAGTTGCGGAACCGGGTCAGCTGTCAAGGCATCGACGCCATGTGTTTTTGAAAGCAATCCAGTCGCGCCCAAAAGGCTGAAATCAAAATAGGTTTTAGTCGTGGTATTTTTCATTAGTCTTTTCAAATTAAATTTTTTTCAGACTCCGGAGTTCTGGCAGGGTTAATTTTTTTGCGGCTTATCTAGCCGCACGCGTTCGGTTTTTTCGATCTGCGTCACCTGCGAATCGTGGACGACAATCTGCACCACGCCGAACCGCAGCGAGCTTACCTGCCGTCGTACCACTTCCAGCCATTCGGTCCCGATGGCGACGGTGTTCGATTTCGATTCGGTTTTTACAGTGTTCATATTTATATGTGCGACATTAATAGTCGTCTTTAAATTTAAATAAAATTACCGCTTATCTTTCTTAATTGACTAGTCTGTAATCGCCTTTGTTTTGTCTGTGGCTGTTTCTTAAGACGACTTAAGATGTCGTCATTGTCGTCATGTTGAAGAATTTGTCAACCGCTAAAATAAAAATATTTTAGATGCCTTCGCCACCCATGAATTCGGTGGTAACTTCCCGCAAGGAAAGCGGCAGGCCTTTGGCCACTTCCGCCAGTGTCGCTCGGTCCATCAAGCTAGCCACATAATTTCGCGCGTCATAAAACACTCGCCGAAAACGGCAGACAGACTCCTGCGAGCAGCGCTGGTAGCCGGTCACAGAAACACAGTCAATCGGGGCAAGAATGCCATCGAAATACCGCACTACCTCGCCCATCGTGATTTTGGCCGGACTTTTCGCGAGAAAATAGCCACCGCGAATCCCAGCCGAGCTATCCACCCAGCCCTGCGACTTGAGGCCGAGCATGATTTGTTCGAGAAACCGCTTGGGCACGTCGTTGCGCCGCGCAAGTTCGCGGATTGGAATTGGCTGGCCGCCGTAATGATCCACCAGTGTGAACAAGGCGCGCAAGGCGTAATCCGTTCTCTTGGAAACTCGCATTCAATTACGATATTTCCAGTTGTTGATTAGTCAACCGGTTAATTTCTAGAACAATCCCGATTACCCGATAATGCGACCGCCTTCGTTAAGAAATATGCCCTTAAAATTCATCTCCAACGCCTGCGGATTGCTGGCTTTTGACATGGCTTCCTCCTGGGTCACCCGTCCGGCTTTCACAAGGTTGAACAGTGATTGGTTGAAGGTCAGCATGCCGTCATCCGCGCCCGTCTCAATGGCCGCCGTCAGCTTGTCCAGACGGTTTTCTTCCAGCATTTTTTTGATAAGTGGTGAATTGACCATGATTTCCAGCGCCGGCGTCATCTTGCCATCCACCGTTCCCACCATGCGCTGGCAGATCACAGCCCGCAACGTGCCGGCCAGCTGGCGGCGAACCTGTTCGCGTTCATCCGCCTTGAAGAAATCCAGAATGCGTATGATGGACTGTGCCGCGGTGGTCGTGTGCAGCGTGGATAAAACCAGATGTCCCGTGTCCGCCGCGTTCATCGCGGCGCCGAAACTGATGTTGTCGCGCATTTCGCCAAGCATGATCACGTCCGGATCCTGGCGCAAAATATGGATCAAGGCATGGTGAAAGGAGGCCGTGTCCAGACCGATTTCACGCTGTTCGATGACCGACTGGTTGTCCTCGAAGACAAATTCCATCGGGTCTTCCAGGGTGATGATGTGCCTTTTGAAATTGGCGTTGATGTGTTCGATCATCGCCGCGAGTGTCGTGGATTTGCCGCAGCCGGTCGCGCCACTCACTAACACAATGCCGCGCGGTTCCTCGGCGATACTCTTGATCTGCGGTAGCAACCCCAATTCTTCAAAGCTCGCAACGTGGCTTCTGATGTGGCGCATCGCCAGCGCCCACTGGCCCCGCTGCTGGAAAAGATTGGTGCGGAACCGTCCCACGTCCGAAACGTAATAGGAAAAATCCACCTCGCGGTCATCTTCCAGTTTTTTCTTTAAATGCATCGGCGTGATGTCTTTCACCACCTGGTTCAGCCAGTCCATCGTCGGATGTGGGCATTCCACCGCCACCAGTTCACGGTTGATGCGGAAAATGATGGGAGTGCCGATTTTAAAATGGATATCCGACGCGCCACCATCAACGGCCGTCTTAAGGATTTTGTGGAAGAGTTCCATGAACGCACCCTAGCGGATTTTGCCTGCCAATACCAGCCGGGAAAACAGCTTCCTCCAGCGGTTTGAATTGTTTATTTTCGTGTCATCTGCGTCATTCGTGGTTAAAAATTCCCCATGTCAAAACATCGCATCGGCCTCATTGGCGGAACCGGCCTTTATAACATCGAAGGCTTCACCAATCAGAAATGGGTAAAAGTCAAAACGCCATTTGGCTTGCCGTCGGACGATTTGCTCACCGGCAAGCTTGCCGGGCGCGATGTTGTATTCCTGCCACGCCACGGACGCGGTCACCGCATTCTCCCGACCGAGCTGAATCACCGCGCCAATATCTGGGCCATGAAAAAACTCGGGGTGCAATGGATTATCAGCGTCAGCGCCGTCGGCTCGTTGCAGGAAAAATACCAGCCATGCGACATCGTGGTGATTGACCAGTTCCTCGACCGCACTAAGCAATCCGCCACCCACACCTTTTTTGGACGCGGCATCGTTGCGCACGTCGCCTTCGCTGAACCCATCAGCGGGGAACTCCGAAGGATTCTCGTGCACACTTCCCTCGCCGCCGGCGCGAACGTGCATGACGGCGGCACTTATGTTTGCATGGAGGGCCCGGCGTTCAGCACCCGCGCCGAATCCTTCGCCAACCATGTGGCTGGCCATGACGTCATTGGCATGACCAATCTCGGCGAAGCCAAGTGCGCTCGCGAAGCCGAAATCGCCTATGCCACGCTGGCCATGGCCACTGATTACGATTGCTGGAAAGCAGAAGAACACGTCACGTTGGAGATGATCATCGCCAATCTCCACCGCAATGCCGATACGGCGAAAAAAATTGTCTCCTCCGCGGTCACGCAGATTCCGGCAGCACCCAACTGGCCAGCCCATTCCGCGCTTAAGCACGCCATCCTGACCGAAAAAAAATTCTGGCCGAAGAAAACCGTGGCCGAGCTGAAGCCGATTCTGGAAAAATATTTGTGAAACGCCACCTGCCCTTTGCTCTAACCACACTGCGGTTGCTGCTCGGTCCAATAGCGCTGGTCTGCGCGTGGACGGGGGTGGCGCGGCTGGTTTTTGTGCCGATTCTTGTTTGCGGCACGCTGTCGGATATTTTTGACGGAGTTCTCGCGCGGCGGTTTGGCGTGGCCACGCCGGAGTTGCGCCGTTACGACAGCATTACCGATGTGGTGTATTACCTTTTCCTTCTCGCCTGCGTGTGGCAATTGTGTCGGCCGGTCGTGACGGAAAACCCATGGGCCATCGCCATCATTCTGCTGTCCGAAGCGGGCAGCATCTCCGTGTGCGCGGTAAAATTTGGAAAATATCCAGCCACACATTCATGGCTGGCGAAATTCTATGGCCTTTGCCTGCTGGGTGGTTTGATTGCACTGCTGGCATTCGGTGCCGGCCGCTGGGTGGTCATCGTGCTGGCGGTAGTGGCATTGTTGACCAATTTGGAAATCATCGCCCTGCACTTGCTGGCCGGAACGCCGCCGGTGGATGTGCGCTCCATTTTTAATCGGCGGAAATCATGAATAAACGCGCCATCCTCAATAAAATCATCGCCAAGCTCGTCGCCGAACTGGAGGTGTATTTTCGTGCCGCGCAGTTTTCCCGCACCGAGGCCACCCACGAATCCAACAAGGCGGAGAACAAATATGATACGCGCGGTCTGGAAGCTTCCTACCTTGCCCGCGGCCAGTCCAAACAGGTGGCGGAACTTGAAGTCGCCATCGTGGAATTTAAAAAACTCGGCGTGAAAAAGTTTTCCGCCACGGCCACCATCGGCATTGGTGCGCTGGTGGAACTGGAGCAGCTCGGCGAAACCTCCTTTTATTTCCTCGGACCGCGTGCCGGCGGCACAGAAATTGTGCATGACAAAAAGGAAATCCTCGTCATCACCCAGCAGTCGCCGCTTGGCGAACAACTCGTCGGCAAAAAGGCGCGCGAAATCATCCAATTAAAACTCGGCAAGGAAGTGCGCGTGGCGAAGGTTATAGCTGTCGCTTAAACGCACACAAAACCACCACGCCGGGATTTGCAAAGAATTAACCGCGAAACTTCCATTGGCGGTGAAGTTGAAAAACTCTAAAATACTGTCCCCCTCAAGGGAATCATGTTTTTTTGTCCGTATTTCATTTGATTTGGCAATTGGCAATAATCCTGCTATTATAGATTTATTAAATAGCGGCTGCGACCGGCAATGAAGTGAACAAAATAGTCATCATCAAACCCGCCGGTCGCTCTTGTTCATGCCGCTAAAAATGAAAGTAAACACATGAAACAGACCAAAACCATTCGTAAAGCGGGCTTCACGCTCGTTGAAATCATGATCGTCGTGGCCATCATCGGTCTTTTGGCGGCGATCGCCATTCCGAACTTTGTGAAAGCGCGCGCCACCTCGCAGGCCAACGCCTGCATCAACAACATGCGCCAGTTGGACGCCGCCTGTAACCAGTTCGCCTTGGAAAACAAGAAAACGACCGGTTATCAACCCACGGATACGGATGTGACCCCCTACATCAAGCTGAACGCCGGAAACAGCCTGCCGCCTTGCCCGGCTGGTGGCTCCTATTCGTATTCCCCGATTGGCACCTTGCCTTCCGTTACCTGCAATCTTGGCAGCTCGGTCACGCCGCCGCACGTGATGCCCTGATTCCATTGGACACTCGCTAGTTTTGGGACACTGCGATGCATTGCCTGCATCGCAGTTTTTCTTTTAAGATTCTGGAGGATAAACTCTTCTCGCCATTTTTTTAGGTTATAGCTGTGCGCATCAGCTGTCGAAAAATCCTTGTTCCAGTGCTGGAAAATGTATTGGATTTGCCGCTGCAAGGTGAAGTTTAGCTCGGCTGACGATGCGCCGTGGACAAGGGGGAAGAATTGTTCTCCAACTGAAACTTTTCGACGCAGTGGCGGCAGATACAGTTGCGATTGCGGAATTCCGGTGGCACGCGGGCGAGAAGTGAGGCGGGAATTTCCACGTTCGCGCACCAGCACGAATTTTTGTCGACCGCGCTGGTGCAGCGCGGGCAGTCGTTCGGCTGGCCACAGAGCGGACAGCGATCGGGATGCAGGACAGCTTGGCTCATGATACTTTGGTGTTTCGCCGGTCAGAATTGCACGCGCAGGCCGCCGTAAAATCCCCGACCCAACGCCGGATAGCCGAAAGCCTCTTGGTAATGTGCATCGGTCAGGTTTTCCGCGCGGGCGAAAATTTCCAGATGCTTCTGGGCCTGCCAGCGCACAGCTAAATCCAGTTTTGTATAGAAAGGCAATTCGACCTTGGTCGAGGTGTAATAATTATTATCGGTTCGCATGCCGATGAACCGGGCAGAGGCATCGGCGGAAAGTTTCGGGATAATCTGCCAGTTTAGATTCACGCTGCCGCCATGTTCTGGCCGGCGAACCAGCTCCGCGCCGGTTGTGAGGTCTTCGGTATGGAGCCATGTGTAACTTGCGCGCGCGGTGAGGTTGGTTAGTGCCTGCCAGGCGGCGAAAGTTTCCACGCCGTAGGTCTGCGCGCGGCCGATGTTCTCCGGCATGAAGGAAACACCTGAATATTGAATCAGGTTGTCGTAGTCGTTGTGAAAAAAAGTCGCGCCGAAGTGCAGTTTATTATTAAACAGTGGTTGTTCCAAACCGGCGTCCCAGCCGAGGGTTTTTTCCGACTGTAGATTCGGGTTGCCATAATTCGGATAATACAAGTCGGAAATGCTCGGCGCACGGAAGCCGGTGCCGATGGTGGCGCGAAAAATCGTTTCCGTGCCGGGCGCGGTGGCGCGGGCGCCGAAACGATATGTTCCGTGCGTGCCAAAGGTATCCGAATTATCCACGCGTCCGCCGGCGGTCACCGTCAATTGTTTGATGGGCGTGTAGTCGTATTCCGCGTAGGCCGAACGCGTGTCAATCGCTTTGGCCAACGTGGACGAACCGAAGAATGAATCCTTGGACGCAAGATTCGCTGCCGCATTTTCAAACGTGCCGCCAACCAGGAGAGAGTGCTGTTCCGAGAGTTTGAAGACGTTCTGGAAATCCACCTGGTTGCGTTGGGCGATGGTTTGTGAAAACGAATCGTCGAAAAAATTCTCCGCATTCGCCGGCTGGTCATAATTGTCGCGCTCATACGAATACGAGAGTTTTAGTTTTGCGTTCCACCAGTCCGTCGGATCGGCGTTGAGGGTCAGACCGATTAGGGTGCTCTCTGTCTTTAAGCGGGCGGTGGGGTCATCCGTAAAAATATCACCGGGCGAGCCATCATTGTTATTGAAATAGGTGGCAAGTAGTGTGGCGCTGAAACGGTCGCTGAAATCATAGCGCGCGTGGCCGTCAAAATGGTATTGCTGGTAATCGCTGTTGGGGCGGTTATTGTCGCTGCTGGCGTAGCTGGCGTTGGCGGCGACGGAAAGCTGGCCTAGGCTGTCCGAGAATCCGCCTTTGGTGATAGAGGTGTTAAAGGAGCCGTATTCACTTTCCACCCATCCGGTGGGCAGGCAGGTGCCGCGTTTGGTGACAATGTTAATCACGCCGCCGCTCGCCTCAGAACCGTAAGTCGTGCTTTGCGGCCCGCGCAAAATCTCGATGCGCTCGACGTTGTCCACGGCAAGCTGGCTGAAATCAAAAGCGTTATTGAATGCGCTGTTGACGCGAATGCCGTCCACCAACACCAGCGTCTTGTCGCTGTTTGCACCACGCAGAAAAACGCTGTCCGCCGCGCCGGGTTGGCCGGCGCGCGCGACTTCGACCCCGGGCACGCTGCGCAGCACGTCAGTGACAAGATGTTGCTGCGACTGCTCAATCTGTTCGCGGGTGATAACCGTTACTGAATTGGGCGATTTTTCCTGCGGCGTGGCAATGCGCGTGGTTGTGATGGTGATTTCCTCCGGCAGGGCGGCGGGAGTATGGGTGTCCTGACTTACATCGTAAGCCGCCGTGTGGACAGTGTTGGTTTCAGCGGCACCCAGAATTGCGGGTGCGAGGAACAGGCTGGCGACAGCCAGCGAACGAATTTTTTTCAAATGCTGATCTTTCAATTTGTTCGCGGAAAAATATTTCCGAAAACGATTTTTGATTTGGAAGACCAGCGCGAAGCCTGAAAATAAAAAAAACCTCCAGACTCCGGCAAAACGGGGAATGAAGGCATTCAACGAGTCCTGCCGAAAACAGATCAGCAGACTGGTTCCATCCTTCTCTTTGCGGAGAAGTGCTTCGAGTCGCTCGAAGCCGACGAGCGCAGTCAAACCGGTATCCTGACTCTGGCTTCAGACCTTTTCCCGCCTTCCCGTTCTTGCGGAACAGTGGCATTGGGAATTGTAGCCGTTACAGTGGCGCAACCGTCCCGGATTCTCACCGGGTTCCCAGACATTTGACTGCGATGGGCGGAACTGCTTCCGCCAGTTTCAAAGAACGTTCTTTTTTTACGCTAAAAAAAAATATAACCAAGCAAAATTTTTGCCGCGCGTAAGACTTGCTTCAAAACGGCGGCATTTGCATAATGCCGCCTCAAAAAATTTATGAGCAAAGCCCCTATTCGTGTCGCGATCACCGGCGCCGCCGGCCAAATCGGTTATTCACTCCTGTTCCGCATCGCCTCCGGCGCGGCGTTCGGCCCGGATCAGCCGGTGATTTTGCACCTCCTCGAAATTCCCGATGAAAAAGCCTTAGCGGCCCTCAACGGAGTCTGCATGGAACTCGACGACTGCGCGTTTCCGCTGCTCAAAGGTATTGTCGCCACCTCGAATCCGGACGAAGCTTTTAAGGGTGTGAACTGGGCTCTGCTCGTCGGCGCGGTGCCGCGCAAGGCCGGCATGGAGCGCAAGGATCTGCTCGGCATCAACGGCAAGATTTTCACCGGTCAGGGTAACGCTATCGCCAAGAACGCCGCCAGCGACGTTCGTGTGCTCGTGGTCGGCAATCCGTGCAACACCAACTCGCTCATCGCTGCGAACAACGCGCCCGGCGTGCCGAAGGAACACTTCTTCGCCATGACTGCCCTCGACGAAAACCGCGCCAAGACGCAGCTCGCCCAGAAAGCTGGCGTGGATGTCGCCGCCGTCACAAACCTTGCCATCTGGGGCAATCACAGCGCCACGATGTATCCCGATTTCTTCAACGCCAAGATCAACGGCAGGCTTGTGACGGAAGTCATCAGCCACCGCGAATGGCTGGAGAAGGATTTTATCACCACCGTGCAACAGCGTGGTGCGGCCATCATCAAGGCGCGCGGACTGTCCAGCGCGGCGAGCGCGGCTAACGCCGCCTGCAACACCGTTTACAAGCTCACGCACCCTACGCCCACCGGCGACTGGTTCAGTGTGGGTGTGCATTCCGACGGTAGCTACGGCATCGAGAAGGGTTTGATCTTCAGCTATCCGATCCGCAGCAACGGCAAGGATTTTGAAATCGTCCAGGGCCTGCCGCTCAACGATTTCAGCAAGGCGAAAATTGCCGCGACGGAAGCCGAACTGAAGGAAGAGAAGTCGCTCGTCGCCGATTTGATCAAAAAATAATTACCGCAACTACGGCGGCAATCCTGCTCCGCGGGCTTGCCGCTTTTTTGTCCCCAAAATAAGCCGGTGACCGCTCGCCAAAATGCCGGCGTGTCGCTCGTCCTCGTTTGCTCGAAAAATCCCGACTCAACGCCATCGTCCTGTCTGGAGTGCTGACATTGGGCAACGTACTTGTCGTGCTCATCCGCGCCGTAAATTCGACGGCGATGTCAGGCGGGACAGTCGGGCTTTTCAAGTTGGAGGAGGCTGGCGTGGCGGAATGTTCAAATGGCTTGATGTTCGTGCCGGTATTCCTTGGGGTTGACCCCGGTTAATTTGCGAAAGCGATGATTGAAATTTGAAAGGCTTTCAAAGCCGCTGGCATAGGCGATTTTGGAAACAGGTTGGTCCGTCTCGATGAGCAGCCGCGAGGCGTGACCCACCCGGAAGTCGTTGATGAAATCCGTCAGCGTGCGACCGGTGACGCGTTTGAAATAATGGCCGAACGCCGAAAGGCTCATGCCCGCGCTGCGCGCAATCTCTTCATGCCGGATCGGCGCGGCGAAGTTTTCAAAGATGAATTTATAGGCGCGGTTGATGCGTTCGCTGGCGAATTCATCCAGCAACGGTGAAAATCCGGGGCTAGACAGCATGCGAACCTCGGCGGATTCGTTCAGCAGCCTGAAGATGTTTAGCCAGGCCACGAGCCGGTCAAATCCTTTGCCGGCGGCCATGCGCGTCATGATCGCTGCCACCGCGTCGCGGGATTTTCCGGTGATATGAAGTCCGCGCCGGGCGCGCCGGAGGAGGTTGCGGATGCCGGTCATTTCCGGCAGGCTGAGGAAATCCGCGCCGAAGCACTCCTCGCGAAATTGCACGACGATGGCTTTTGACTTTTTATTGGAATTTTTCTCCGGTTCTGGGTTTCGCCAGTAATGCGGCAGGTTCGAGCCGATGAGCACCAGATCGCCGGGAGCAAACTCCTCAATGCTGTCGCCGACCATCCGCCGGCCGCGGCTCTGCAGGATGAGGGTCAGTTCGCATTCGGGATGGAAATGCCAAGGGACTTTGAAGCCGGGTAAAGTGAATTCCCGCACGGTAAATGAATACAACTCGCTCTTGGGGATCAATTCAAACTCGGCTATATTGGGGAGTTGCATGGACATCAAACGCTAACTGCGTCTGCCCGCTCCAGCAAGCCCGATCGTGTCAATACGATGGCAGTCTTTAGCCGTGCAGGCGGAGACGGCGAATAACCGTTATGGTAATTATTTCCGTTAAACAAATGCACAATTATGAATAGCAATTCAAACCGCTTGATCAGCCGCCGCCAGTTTGTCGCCACCACGGCCATGGCTTCTTCCTTTCTCCTGGTTCCGCGACATGTGGTGGCCGGTTCTGGCGAAGATGCGCCCAGCGCGAAATTGAATATTGCCGGCATCGGCATCGGTGGGATGGGTGCTAATAATCTTGTCAACCTGGCATCGCAGAACATTGTTGCGCTTTGCGATGTGGATCTTAACTACGCAGCCAAAACCATCGCCAAATATCCGAAGGCGAAAGTCTGGACCGATTACCGGGAGATGCTGGAGAAACAAAAAGACATTGATGCGGTTTTGATTGCCACGCCGGATCACACGCACGCCGTCATCGCAATGGCGGCGATCAAGGCCGGCAAACACGTCTATTGCCAGAAACCGCTGTGCCACGATTTGTATGAGGCGCGTCTGCTTACCCAGGCCGCCGCCGTCTCGAAGGTCGCCACGCAGATGGGTATCCAGGGTCACAGCGGCGAAGGCTTGCGCCTCATCTGCGAATGGATTTGGGCCGGGGCCATCGGCGAAGTGCGCGAAGTTGATGCCTGGTGCTCGCTTTCGTATTATCCGTGGGGCCACGCTTACTGGAGTTCCAAGTATGGCGCAGCCCGGCCGGCAGACACCCCGGCATTGCCCGACAGACTTAACTGGGATCTCTGGTTGGGCCCGGCGCCGGAGCGTCCTTACCATCCGGCGTATCACCCGGCGGTGTGGCGTTGCTGGTGGGATTTTGGCAACGGCATGATGGGTGACCGCGGCGCGCATTCGCTGGACTCGGTGGTGTCGTCGCTCAAGCTCGGCCCGCCGAGCAGCGTCGAGGCAACCTCGTGCGGATTGAATCCAGATACGCATCCGCTGTCGGCGATTGTCACGTTCCAATTCCCCGCCCGCGCCGGACTGCCGCCGGTGAAACTGACGTGGTATGAAGGCACGCGTCCGCCGCGTCCGCCGCAGCTTGAAGCCGGCCACGATTTGCCGGATCAGGGCGGTGTGGTATTCAAAGGCAGCAAAGGCGCGTTGATGTGCGGCGTCTATGGCGAAAGCCCGCGGCTGATTCCGGAAACGGCGATGCAAGCCTATCAGCGTCCGCCCAAAACCCTGCCCCGGATCAAAGGTTCGCATGAGATGGATTGGGTCAACGCCGCTAAGGCGGGGGTGCAACCGGGCGCGCATTTCGGCTACAGCGGGCCGCTGACCGAGACATGCCTGCTCGGCAACATCGCCAAACGCGTGGATGCCCGCATCGAGTGGGATGCTGCCAATTTGAAGATTACCAATCTGCCCGACGCGAACAAATATGTCCGCGCCGTATATCGCAAAAACTGGACGTTGTAATCCCATGCTGCCTGTCCCCGACCCCTTCCGCGACTATCGCAAAGCCATTGGCATTCTTAAATGCGAATTTCAAGGCGAGAGTGTGCCGATGATTTTGCGCCACGAAGAGGTGCGGCGGGCTGCGAAGGATTGGCAGACTTTCAGTTCAGATGCGCCGTTTCGCGTGCCCATTCCGTCGGAGGAGGATGTCCGGACCATGCGGCAGTTGCCCATCGAGACCAATCCACCTGAGCACACGGAGTATCGGGAAATCGTCGAGCCGTTTTTTCTGCGTGCCAAAAATCCCGGCGTGGTGGCCAAGGTTGAGGCGCTGATTGACCGGATGTTGGTTGATGCCCTGGGCCGTGAATCTATCGAGGTGGTTCGCGAATTTGCGCTGCCTTTGCAATCGCTCGCTCTCACCCACCTGCTCAACTTGCCCGCGGCGGAGGCGGAAACGTGGATCAGTTGGGGCACGCATGTTTTTCGCGACGGTGGCGACGGTCATAAGAAAGGCGCCGCTTTGGAAACCTATCTGCAGCGGCAGTTCGATCAATCGCTGGCGAATCCGGGTGAGGATTTTTTCAGCGCGCTGACCAGAGCCACCTTTCGCGGGCGGTTGCTTACGCGGGAGGAGATGATGGGTTTTGCCAACCTGACCTTTGCCGGCGGACGCGATACGATCATCCACAGCATCTCCTCGGTGCTTGCCTACCTTGGCAAAAATCCAAAGGCGCTCGAGTTTTTGCGCCAGGACCCGGCGCGCATCGTCTTGGCCAGCGAAGAGTTTTTCCGCGTTTTCATGCCGCTCACGCACATCGGGCGCGTCTGCCCGGTGGAAACCGATGTTTATGGCGTCAAAGTGAAACCCGGCGGCCGGGTGTCGCTGTGTTGGGCGTCAGCCAATCAGGATGAAGCCGCGTTTGAAGCTCCGGACGAAGTGCGTCTCGACCGGAAACCCAATCCGCATCTCTCCTTCGGCTTCGGCGCGCATCTTTGCCTCGGCGCGCCGCACGCGCGGTTGCTTCTGCGCACGCTGCTTCAGAAATGCACCGGGCGGGTCGCGGGTATCACGGTGCTGGCGGCAAAAGAGCGGATTGAAAACGAGGCGAGCTACCAGCGCGTGACGGGCTACGAATCTTTGACCGTCAAGCTGTCGCCGCTCTGACTTGGGAAAATATTATGAACTCCAGAGAACGCGTCCTGAATTTGATCGCCGGCCAACCGGTGGATCGCTCACCCGCCATGCCCATCACCATGATGTGGGCCGCCGATTTGATTGGCGCGAAATATCACGATTACGCGACGCGCGCTGAAATCCAGGCCGCCGGTCAAATCGCCGTCGCGCGGCAGTTCGGATTCGATCACGTCTCGGTCATCTCCGATCCGTGCTGCGAGGCGGCCGACTTGGGCGCGGCGATTTTTTATCCGCCGGACGGCCCGCCCGCGATCATTGAAGAACAGGCGTTGCTGGCGGACGCCGCCACGCTGAGTTCGCTGCGGGCCCCCGATCCGCATCGCGCGGGCGGTCGCATGGCCAATCGCATCGCCGCCGTCCGCTTGTTGCGCCAGCAAATGGGCGACACGCATCTGATCGAAGGTTGGGTCGAAGGCCCGTGCGCCGAGAGCGCCGACCTCCGCGGCATCAATACGCTGATGATGGATTACTATGACGATGCAGAATTCATCCATGCGCTCGCCGGGTTCACGGTGAAAAACGCGTTGAATTTTGCCGCGGCGCAAATCGAGGCTGGCGCGGACATCATTGGACTCGGCGATGCTGCCGCCTCGCTGATCGGCCGCGAGCTTTATGATGAATTTGTTTTCCCCCATGAAAAGTGGCTCGTCGATGGCATTCACGCAGCCGGCGCCAGGGTCCGGCTGCACATTTGCGGTCGCACCATTCAATTGGCCGATGCGATGGCCAAGCTCGGGTGTGAGATTGTGGATTTGGATACCATGGTGGATTTGAAGGCGGCCCGTGCCGCGATGGGCGATCGTCAGGTCTTGCTCGGCAATGTTCACACCGTTAACGTGGTCAAGAACGGCACGGTGGAGGATGTGCGCCGCGAACTGGCGAAATGTCGCGCCGACGCCGGGTCTGCGTGGATTGCCGGCGCGGGTTGCGAAGTGCCACGCCAGTCACCGGTGAAAAACGTGCGCTGCTTCGCCGAAGTTCTTTGAACCGGCCAGCCCCGCGCTGCCGCCGTTCAATTAAATTGTCATGAGCAATCCTGTGCCCTCGAAAGAATCCGCGACCCGCCCGCCGCAAATCGCGTTGCTGGCCTGCGGTGTGTTTGAGCAGGAGATTGCGCTCCATGCGCGCGGCGCGACCCACCTCGCCGAGACGCGTTTCTTCGAGATGGGTCTGCACGACCGGCCGGATCAGCTCCGTGCCACGTTGCAGGAAAACCTTGATGCCGTGGACGCGCGGTCAGACATCGCAGCTGTCGTGCTGGCCTATGGTTTGTGCGGCCGCGGCACGGTGGGGCTGCGTCCGCTGCGCCACAAGCTGGTCATTCCGCGCGCACATGATTGCATCGCCGTGTTTATGGGCAGCAAGGAGGCTTACGCCGAACATCAGCACCTCTGCCCGACTTGTTATTATTACACGCCCGGCTGGAATCGTGGACGCCGCGTGCCCGGGCCGGAGAGGCTGGAAGCAACGCGCGCCGAACTCGCGGCCAAGTTTGAACCGGACGATGTCGAGTTTCTCATCGAGTCCGAGCGCCAAACGTGGGCCATGCATGATACGGCCACTTATCTGGATCTTGGCACGGCGGACGCGAAGGCCGAAGCGGATTACGCGCGGAAGTGCGCCGGCTGGCTGGGTTGGAAGTTTGAGCATCTGCGCGGCGATCCGAAATTACTGCGCGACTTGCTCTGGGGTAACTGGGATGAAGGCCGCTTTCAAATCATCGAGCCGGGAGTGCAACTGGGTCACGCGCCGGATGAAACCATTATGCGCGCCGAACCGGTGGCGACCAGGCCTCCCGCCGCATGAGTCACCCGGCGAGCATTCGAATCGAGCTGGAGTCTGGCGAACGCCGGGTGATTCCCATCCTTCGCGACAATCGATCGCTGGCCGATGTGCTAGCCGCGCACGGGTTGCCGCTGAACACGCGTTGCGGTCAGCGCGGTCTGTGCCGGGGCTGCGAAGTAAAGTTGCGCGAAGGTTCGTTGCTGACGGACAGTGGTCCCGTCAGCGCGCCCGCCACCGTCCAAGCCTGTCGCGCGCGACAAATCGGTGCGGCGCTCATCCACCTGCCTTCATGTTCACGCATTGAGCATCGACCCCAAGTTGGCGAAACTTTTGAAATAGCCATTCCTTACGCGCATCAGCCGTTGTTCCCCTTTGTGTCCGGCGGGCGTGACACCGCATTTGCCGTGGATGTGGGTACCACCACCGTGGTCGTGCTGCTCGTGGATCTCGTCACCGGCGAAGTGCTGTCGCGGGCCGGCGCGTTCAATGAGCAAATCCGTTTTGGCGACAACGTAGTCACGCGCATCGAGGCCGCGCGCAAATCGGAGAACCTTGTCGCTATGCAGCGTGCTATCGTGAAGGAAACTATTCAGCCGCTCCTGCTGCGCGCGTGCGCGCGGGCCGGGCGGGCGTTGGATCGCCTTGCTGGTGGTGCGATTGCCGGGAACACCACGATGCTGCATCTGCTCGTCGGCGAAGACCCGACGCCGCTGGGCATCGCGCCCTTCACGCCCCGCTTCATCAAAGGTAGGCAGGTTTTGGCGGGTGAAATCAAATTGGTCGCGGCGGGCCTCGCGCCGGAGACGCCGGTCCAACTGCTGCCCGGCATTGCGGCCTACATCGGCGCGGACATCACCGCCGGAGTTTTTGCAAGCGGCATGGTTTTCGATCCGGCACCGAGCCTGCTGGTGGACATCGGCACGAATGGCGAAATTGTTTTGCAGAGCGGCGGCAAACTGACCGCGTGCGCCACCGCCGCCGGGCCCGCATTTGAAGGCTGCGGTTTGCGCTGCGGCACGCGGGCGCGCGACGGCGCGGTCAGCGGCCTGCGGCTGTCGCTCAATCCGTTTCAACTCGAAACCAAAACCATCGGTGACGTCCGGCTCGCGCAGGCAAATGGACTTTGCGGTTCGGCGTATGTTGATTTTCTGGCCACGGCGCGGAGCGGTGGGTTGCTCGGCGCGACGGGACGATTTGATTTGGCCGCGTGGGAAAAATTGCCGGTGCAAAATCGCTTCGCCGACGACGGCGAGCGGGCATTGCGGCTTACGGAATCGAACGGCGCGGGCGTGTTGCGCATCAGCGAAGTGGATGTGGCGCTGCTGTTGCAGGCCAAGGCGGCGATTGGCGCGGGCATTGAAATCCTGCTTGAAACGGCGGGCCTTCGCGCGTCGGATTTGGGGCGGGTCTATCTCGCGGGCGGGTTTGGCATGCACTTGAATGTCGTGCACGCCATTGCCATTGGTTTGCTGCCGGGCTTTCGCGGGGAGCAGGTGCGCGTGGTTGGCAACACGTCGCTGGCGGGCGCGTTGCTGGCGCTGGTGGACCGCACCACGCTTGATGAAATGGAAAATCTGCGCACGCAGCTGGAGGTCATCGAACTGAACCTCGCCGCCGATTTTGAGGATCGCTATATTGAGCACTTGGCACTGCCGTGAATGATTTTCCCGCCATCCCGCTTTTGGAACACCGGCCTTACGACCGGATCCGCGAGTTGTATCTGTTTCAAGAACCGATGCTGATGGCGGCCATCCGGCGCGGTGATCGCGGCGAGGCGAGGCGCATCATCAACTACGTTCTTGTCCATATCTACAGCGCCGGCGAGGAGCGCAGCGAACTGCTCAAAGGCTTGCTGCTCGAACTGGTAGTGATGATCTCCCGCGCGGCGGTCGAGGCGGGCGCGGTGCAATCCGAGGTGCTGGGCATGAACTTTCGCTTCCTGACCGAACTGGCGAACATTAACGACGACGAAGATCTGGTTGCGTGGCTGCGCAAGACGCTGGAACATGTGTTTTCGACGATCGAGCGGCAGGAGGATTTCACGCCGCCGTTGCTGGTGGGCAAGGCGCTGGAATTTATGCGGACGAATTTGCACCGGAACATTTCGCGGGATGAGACGGCGCGGCACGCGGGGATTTCGCCGAGTCATTTTTCGCGGCTCTTGAAGGAGCGCACCGGCCGGTCGTTCACGGAGTTGCTGCGGCAATGCCGGGTGGACCTGGCCTGTGATTTGTTGCGCGGAACGGAAAAGACGTTGACAGAAATCACTGATAACTGCGGCTTTTGTGACCAGAGCTATTTCACGCGCGTCTTTCAGGATGTGAAAGGAACGACCCCTAAAATGTTCCGGGCGGCCAGCCAGGCAGAGCACCCAAACACCAAAAATACGCACCAGACTACAAGACCCAGCCGCCTTTGACTGGCAAGCTCTTTTGAGCTTGGCGGATTCAATGCCGTGTATTCCGAATGCGGGTGAAATTTTAAAGTAAAAAATATTTATGGATCTGGAGCAACAATACCAAGAGCGTCTGGCCCGGTATCTGACCGCCTTGCGCAACGAGAAACCCGATCGCGTGCCCATCCGGCCATTTGTCGCCGAGTTTACCGCCAAGTATGCCGGCATGACTTGCCAGGATGTGGTGCATGACTACCAGAAAGCATTTGAAGCGGCGATTCGTTGCGCCAAGGACTTTGACTGGGACGCGATGGGGCCGAACATGGTCTATGTGTGGACGGGCTTGGCCCAGGCCTTGGGCTTGAAGTATTACGGCATTCCGGGCATCGGCATTCCGCACACTTCCGGGTTTAATTACATCGAACCGCCGGAGAACGAATCCTTCATGCGGGACGACGAATACGACGCCCTGATCGCCGATCCGACCGGGTTTCTTTACAACACCTGGCTGCCGCGTGTTGCCGCCGAGGTCAGTCCCATCGGCCAGCCTGCCAATTTCCGGAACAATCTCGCGCTGGTGAAAGGCGGCATGGCCATGCTGCAATACTTTTTCGCCTTTGGCCCGCAGATTCAGCGGATGCGCACCGAATGCGGCATGCCCTCGGCCATCGCCGGAATTTTCAAATCGCCGTTTGACATCATTGCCGACAAGCTGCGCGGCTATGTCGGGCTGGTGGACGACATGCACGAGCAACCGGAAAAAGTGCTGGCGGCCTGCGAAGCCTTGATGCCGCATCTCTGTCATGTGGGACTCACCACGGCCGACCCCAACCGCCAGGTACCCATCGGATTTTGGATGCATCGCGGCTGTGTGCCGTTCATCAATCCGAAACAGTTCGAGACGCATTACTGGCCCACGCTCCGGCCGATAATCGAGGAATTCTGGAAACACGGGCACCAGACCATGTTTTATGCCGAAGGCAAATGGGCCGCCCATTTCGACGCCTTCACCGAGCTGCCCGACCGCAGTATTTTGTTCCATGCGGATCGCGATGACGTGTTTGCGGCGCGGCGGAAGCTCGGACATAAGTTTGCCATCAGCGGCGGGATTCCGAACACGCTGTTGAGTTTTGGCAAACCTGAACAAGTTCGTGATTTTTGCAAGCGGGTGATTGACGAAGTTGCTCCCGATGGCGGCTACATCATGGATGCGGGAGCCATCATGCAGAATGACACCAGCACCGAGAATCTGCGGGTGTTGACCGAGACGACGCGGGAATACGGAGTTTATGGTGGCGGCAGCGCCTCGCTCAATACCACCGCGCCTTGTGACATGCCGGATTCCGTGCGCGATCGGGCGGGGCTGAAAGGCATGACCGGACGCGCGGCGGCTTCGGTTCCGGCCGGCGTCTGTTTTTCTTGGGAGAAAAAGCTGTTGGAACTCCCGCCGCTTACCGGAGATGCCGCCATGCTCCGGCGGGTTTGGGAGCAAATTGACAGTCTGGGCGACACGTTCATCTACCAGTTGTTGCTGAGTTTCTAATCACTGCTGATTTCAGATGGATATATAACTAACTTAAACTGGCGCAAAATGCCGACAACGATGCACATGACAACACCACCAGCAAATGCGGGAATCAATCATTGTTATTTCCCGATCTCCCGCCGTGGGTTCATCAAGACCGCTTCCCTGGTCGTCGGCGCCTTGGTCTTTGGCTTCCTGCCCGCGTCCGTGTTGATGGCAAAGGATCAGGTATTAATGGCTGTGTCCGCCGGCGTCCAGATTTCGCAGTTGACCGACCGTTTGCGGGTGGAAATCAACGGCAGACTTTTCACTGAATATTATTACAAGAACGTGCCGCGTCCCTTTTCTTATCCGATCAACGGCCCCGACGGTTTGATGCTGACACGGCATTGGCCGATGCAAAATGCCCCGGATGAAGAACACGACCACCCGCATCATCGTTCCCTGTGGTTTGCGCACGGCGATGTGAACGGCCAGGATTTTTGGTCGGAAACGCCGGGCGCTGGGAAAATTATCCACGCCGGCTTCGACGAAATCAAATCCGGTCAGGACTTCGGCCTCATCAAGGCGCGGAACAACTGGGTGGCCGCCGATGGCCGCGTGATTTGCACCGACGAACAGACGTTGCGGATTTATAATCGGCCGGATTGCGAGCGGCTGTTCGATTTTGAAATCACCCTGCACGCTGTTTATGGCGATCTTACGTTTGGTGATACCAAGGAGGGCACGATGGCCATCCGGCTGGCCGAAACCATGCGGCTGATGAAGCCGGCGCAGAATAAATCCGGGAAACCCCAGCTCGGGGAAGGCCACGCCGTCAATAGCGAGGGTTTGCGCGATGGAGCGGCGTGGGGCAAACGCGCCGCGTGGGTGGATTATTACGGACCGGTGGCGGGCAAAATCGTGGGCGTCGCCATTTTTGACTGCCCGCAAAATCCGCATCATCCGACTTGGTGGCATGTGCGCGATTACGGCCTCTTCGCTGCGAATCCATTTGGTCAGCACGATTTTGAAGGTCTTAAGCAGAACAAGACGGCTGGAAACTTGGTGGTGCCCGCCGGAAAAAGTATGACGTTCCGTTATCGTTTTTATCTGCACGAAGGCAATGAGCAGCAGGCTAAAGTCGCCGAACATTTCGAAGAATACGTTCGGGCAGGCCTCTCCGCCAAATGAACGATATCACACCATGTTGTTTCCGGCAGCAGCTCGAAAATGTTTAAGCCAGCCTCGCACCTAGCACTGCCAATCATGCGGCTTGGAATGCTATCCATTCAGGGTTTGTTGTTTCCTGGTCTGGCTTTAAAGTCTGTCCGCCATGCATCCAAGTCTTGCGCTCCCAAACATCTTTTATGAAGGCTGAAATCAATCGTCGTCAATTTCCGATCTCCCGCCGTGGGTTCATGAAGACCACTTCCCTGGTCGCCGGCGCTTCGGTTTTCGGCTTCCTGCCCGCATCAGCCGGCGGGGAAAAAGTTCCGGACCGCAAACGAAAAATCAAGCTGGGGTTGGTTGGCTGTGGCGGACGTGGCAGTTGGATCGCCAAGCTGTTCCAGCAGCATGGCGGTTATGAATTTCACGCCGTCGCCGACTATTTTCAGACGGCTGCCGATCAATGCGGCGATGATCTGGGAGTGGACCGGTCGCGCCGGTTTTCCGCGCTCTCCGGCTGCAAACGATTGATCGAAAGCGGTGCTGAGGCGGTGGTGTTGGAGGCGGTGCCCTACTTTTACCCGGAACACGCGCAGGCGGCGGTGGCTGCGGGACTTCATGTTTACATGGCCAAACCAGTGGCCGTTGATGTGCCGGGATGCCTCGCCATTCAAGCGGCGGCACAAATGGCGACCCGCAATAAGCTCGCTTTTCTCGTGGATTACCAGATGAGCACCGATCCGGCAAATATCGAAGTTCGCCGGCGTATTCTGGCAGAGGGTTTGGGCCGGATATCGCAGGTGTCAACGATTGGGATCAGCCACGGCCATCCCGATCCTCCATTCAAGGAAACCATCGCAGACCGTCTGCGCGAACTCACCTGGACGAACGACATTGCCTTGGGCTGCGATTATATTGGCAACTTTGGCATTCACTCGATTGACGCAGCGTTGTGGGTGTTGGGGTGCCGGCCGGTCGTGGCGACCGGAGTCTCGCAAATCTGCCGGGATAATCCTCATGGTGATTCCCACGATGTGTGCTCGGTGATTTATGAATATGCCGATGGTTTGGTGCATAATCATTTTAATCAGGCGCTCAACAATCAAACCCAGGAGCCGCTCACCTGCACCATTTATGGGCAAAAAGGTTTTGGCACCCTCACTTATTCGGGTAAGGCGGAATTTCGCAGTTTCGACGATGCGTTTCGAAAAGATGTGGTCAGTCTTTATGCCGCCGGGGCTTCCCGGAACATTGATGCTTTCTACCGCAGCGTGACCGAAGGATATTTTGAGAATGACACCGTGCCCCGGGCGGTGAACGGAGCGCTGACCTGCATTCTCGGCCGGGAAGCCGCCTCCCGTCGTGTGCGTTTGACCATGGATCAACTTTTGAACGAGAACAAGCGTCTGGAAGTGAACCTCAAAGGACTGAAAAATTGAGCAAGCCGCCGATCCCAAGCAGCATTCTGCTGCCGCCGCCGGGCCGGCCGCGCTGGATGACCGACTGGCGCTGGCGGGTGCTGACGCTTTTGTTTCTGGCAACGACAATCAACTACCTTGCCCGGGCTTCGCTGGCGGTTTTGAAACCCTCTCTCGCCGCGACTTTTGGCTGGAGCCAGAAGGATTACGGCTGGCTAGTGACCAGTTTTCAAGCGACCTATGCCTTGGGCTATGTTTTTGCCGGCCGGGGGCTGGATCGGATTGGCGTGCGGCTCGGCGTGGCGCTGATTGTCGGCGTGTGGAGTTTGGCCGCGATGGGCAATGTGCTGGTCTCCACAATTCTCGGATTTGCCTGCGCCCAGGCGATGTTGGGGGTGGCCGAAGGCGGGTTTTTTCCGGCGGCCATCAAAACCGTGGCGGAATGGCATCCGAAGGAAGAACGGGCTTTTGCAACCGGCCTGTTCAATTCCGGCAGCAGTATTGGCGCCGTGATGTGTCCGTTGATAGTGCCGTGGCTGGCCACCCGCTGGGGCTGGCAGTCGGCGTTCATATCCACCGGTTTCATCGGGTTTTTCTGGGTGGCGGGATGGTTGTGGGTCTGCCGCCGCCAGCCGGAAAACCATCCGCAGGTTTCCGCCGTTGAACTGGCCTATATTCGCCAAGACCCGCCCGAATCGCCGGTCAAAATTTCTTGGCTGATGCTGCTCCGGCGCCGGCAGGTGTGGGCATTCACTCTAGGCATGGTGGCGTCGGCACCCATCTGGTGGTTTTATATTTTCTGGGCGCCGGATTTTCTCAACAAACGCTATCATCTGGGGCTGACGCAGAGCAGCCTGCCCCTGATGATTCTGTTTCTGGCCTCCAGTCTTGGCGGCATCAGCGGCGGCTGGCTGTCCTCGCGGCTGCTCAAGCTGGGTTGGAGTGTTAACGCCGCCCGCAAAACCGCCTTGTTGATTTGTTCGCTGTGTGCGCTGCCGGTGGCGGCAACCCCGTTTGCGCCCGGACCCTGGCTGGCGGTGGCCGGCATCAGTCTGGCGGCGGCGGCGCATTGCGGTTATGCCGCGAACCTCTTCACGCTCGTCAGCGACACGGTGCCCAGGCAGGCAGTCAGTTCCGTGGTGGGCATCGGCGGCATGGCCGGTGCCATTGCCGGCATGTTTTTTGCGCAGCTGGTTTCCCGGATTTTAGAGGCCACGAACAACAATTACGTCGTGCCCTTCGTGATTGCGGCCACGGCCTATTCGGTCGCCTTGCTGTTCATTCACCTGTTGCTGCCGAAACTTGAACCGATGTCCATCAACCAGGAAAAACTCGCCCCATGACCTCAAGAGAAAGACTGCTCATCACTCTGCGCGGTGGCATCGCGGACCGCGTGCCGGTCGCGCCGTTCGTCCAGGAAGAATACCTGTCGTTTTATTACCCGCACAAAAAGTCCGTGGACCGGGTGATAGACGCGACGGAGCTGGCCAACGAACTTGATTTTGATCTCATGGCCAAGCACCGTGGTCTGGAAGCACCCCATTGGTTTCGCCGGAGCCGGCCGGGCTGGGAGCTGCGCCATTCGCAGTCCATCAGCAATGGCTTTGAGCACCGCCGGCTTGAAATCGTCACGCCCCGGCGCACGTTCGTCAAAGAGGAAGCCCGGCCCTATTCCGGCGCGGGTTCGGCGGGCGGTGCGTTCATGCCCACGAAACATCTGTTGAACGACCGCGCCGAGATTGAAAGTTTTTTTGAACTGGCACCGCCGCTGGCTGACGAGGATCGCCATGAGATGCGCGAAACGGTTTCCCTTTGGAAAAAAATCCTTGGCGAGCGCGGCGTGCTGGCACCGTGGGGATTTGCCGGGGTTTTTAATTTTGCCGCGGAGTTGATCGGCATGGAAAATCTCTACGTCGCCCCTTATGAGGAGGAGGAACTCTATCGCCACCTCATGGGGTGCCTTGCAGAGGCGATGGGCGGATACAATCAAGCCCTCGTGGAGGCTGGCGTGGACTGTGTCGGAATCCAGGGCCACATGGCCGGTGGTCGGACTACCGGCACAGATTATTTCCGAGAGTTTGTGCAGCCCTACGAGCAGAAGATGATCGACGCGATTCATGCTGCGGGCGGTTTCAGCGTTTATCACAACTGCGGTTTTGCCCGCGCCTTGTATGAAAACTATCGCGAGCTGGGCATGACGGTCTGGGAGACGGTTTCCGAACCGCCGCGCGGTGACAACCGTTTGGCCGAGGCCAAGGAAATTCTCGGCGACCGCATCTGTCTGCTCGGAAATCTCGACCAGGTGAATTTTCTCAAGACCGCCATGCCGTCGGAAGTTGCCGAGCGTACCCGCGAGACGGTGCGCGCCGGCAAGTCGGGCGGACGCTACATTTTTTCCACTTCCGACTATCTTGAAATCGGCACGCCGCGCGATAACGTCGTGGCGATGATTGAAGCCGCGAAGGATGAAGGCCGTTATTGAAAAAAGCCACGAGCGGGCTGGCGTGGAAAATATCGGACCGGGGCAACGGCGGTTAAATCAGGCGGCGTGGATCGCGCGGCTCATGGCGGCAAGATGATTGGGCGTCGTGCCGCAGCAACCGCCGATGATGCGCACGCCGGCGGCGAGCAGCCGGGTGGCGGTCGCGGTCATTTCTTCCGGCGTGGCGTCGTAAATGGTGCGGCCATTTTCGGTGCGCGGCGAGCCGGCGTTCGGCTGGACAATCACCGTCGCGTTGCCGGCGGCGGCGACAAGCTGGCTGGCCAGCTCCACATAATCATCCAGGCTCAAGCCCGTCCCGCAGTTGGTGCCGACAATTTCCGCGCCTGCGCCGACGGCGCGGCGCACGGCTTCGGCGGCGGTGGTGCCCATCATGGTGCGGAATTCGCCGGGTGCCGTTTTTTGAAAAGCATAGGTGGCGATCACCGGCACGGCCATGGCGCAGGCTTTCGTCGCTTCAATCCCCACCACGGCTTCAGCGGGGTCGCTCATGGTTTCAACGAGAATGGCGTCCGCGCCGCCTTCGATCAACGCGGCCATCTGTGCCTGAAATGCCGCGCGCAATTCGTCGGCGGTGGTGTCGCCCACCGGTTCGAGGAAATCGCCGAACGGCCCGACATCGCCGAGCACCCAGCCATGGTCGCCGGCGGCGGCGCGGGCAACTTGCGCGGCGGCGCGGTTCAATTCCGTCACCCGATTGGCCAGTCCGTGCAGTTCCAGCGCGAACCGTGAGCCGCCGAAAGAGTTGGTGGTGATGAGATCGCAGCCGGCGTTGCGATAGGCGAGATGGATGCCGCCGACCTCCGCCGGGCGGTTGACATTCCACAGCATCCCGCATTCGCCGCTGCCGAGGCCGCGGGCAAGGAGTTGCGTGCCCATGGCGCCGTCGCAGCAAAGCGGGCGTTTGACCAGCTGGTCGAGCAGGGAAGGACGTTTCATGCGTTACAGATTTCTAGCTGGCGGCTCGGGAAAAGGCAATGTCCAAGCATGAAATCACCAAAAAATCAGCTTGGAATACAAGACGCCCCCGTTGGCGGATGTTAAGCTGACATCACTATGAACTCTGAACAGCATCCCTTGACCCAAGCCATCATTGCCGGAAAACGCAAAGACGTGCCGCTGCTGGTGCAACAATGCCTCGACGCCGGCGAAACTGCCGGTTCCATCGTGGAACATCGCCTCGTGCCCGGCATGGCCATCATTGGCGAAAAGTTCAAGCGCAACGAGATTTTCGTTCCCGAAATGCTCATCGCCGCCCGCGCCATGAAAGAGGCGCTGAAAATCCTGGAGCCGGCGCTCGTGGCCGCCGGCGTGAAGCCGGAGCACAACGCCGTCATCGGCACGGTTGAGGGCGACCTGCACGACATCGGCAAGAACCTCGTCGCCATGATGTGGAAAGGGGCGAACATCGAAGTGATTGACCTCGGCGTGAACGTGCCGCCCGCGAAATTTGTGGAGGCCGTGAAACAGCACAAGCCCAAGTTGGTGGGTTTGTCCGCGCTGCTGACGACGACGATGCCCGCCATGCGTGACACGGTGAAGGCCATTCGCGAAGCCGGTCTGGCCGTGAAAATCTGTGTGGGCGGCGCGCCCATCACCCACGAGTTCGCCAAAGAAATCGGCGCGGACGGCTACTCGCCCGACGCCGGCAGCGCGGTGGACTCGGCGATGGCATTGTTGCAGGGCAAAGCGTGAGGAAATCCGAAGGGAATTAATTCATGCACTATCAATCCCTCGCCATTTCCGACCCGCTGGAATTGACCTTCGGCCTTGCGCCCAAGCCTGTCACCACCAAAAGCGGCATGGTGATCGGCGGCGGCACCGTTTATCCCGAACTGAATTTCACACTGCCGCCGATGACCATTGACGCCGGCACCATGCCCGAGGTGCGGCGCAATTACGAACAGATCATTGAAGGCGCGCTGCATCGCGCGGCGGACCTGGAAGCGCCGGGCGTCGTCATCGAATTCGAGACGCTGCCGCCGATGACCGAGCATCCGCAATGGGGTCTGGACATTGCGAAGGTTTTACTCGAAGGCATGGAGCGTGAAAAGAACCGCAGCGGCCTGAAAAGCGTGCTGCGCATGACGCCCAACGACAACCGCGAATTCGAGCGGCCGCCGGTGATGCGGCGCGGTCGTTACTGGGACGCGATGCTGGAATTGTTTGAAGGCTCGGCGGCGGCGGGCGCGGAATTGTTGAGCATCGAATCGGTCGGCGGCAAGGAATTGCACGACGAGGCGCTGGTCAATGGCGATCTGGCGGCGAGCATTTTTTCCCTCTGCATCCTCGGCGAACGCGACATGCGTTTCCTTTGGACGCATCTTCAGAAGATTGCCGTCCGGCATGGCGTGAAATGCGCCGGGGACACCGCCTGCGGTTTCGGCAACACCGCCATGGTGCTGGCTGAGCAGAAGATGATTCCGCGCGTTTTTGCCGCGGTCGTGCGCGCGGTCACCGCCGTCCGTTCGCTGGTTGCCTATGAATGCGGCGCGGTCGGACCGGGCAAGGATTGCGGCTACGAAAATCCGATTCTTAAGGCCATCACCGGTTATCCGATGGCGATGGAAGGAAAAACTTCCGCCTGCGCGCACTTGAGCCCGATGGGCAATCTCGCCGCTGCCTGCTGCGACACCTGGTCCAACGAGTCGGTGCAAAACATCAAGCTGCTGGGCGGTATGGCCCCGACGTGTTACATTGAACAGCTCGCTTACGATTGCCGCCTGATGAACACGGCGCGTTCGCATGGCAAGGCTTCCGCCCAGCAACTCCAGCGCTGGTTGATCGAGTCTGACGTGGCGACCGACCCGCAGGCGTTCATCATCTCGCCGGAGTCTTCCGTGGCCTTGGCGCAGACCATCGTGAGCTGCGATTCGCATTATCACGCGGGTGTGGCGGTGGCGCGCAAAGCAGTGGAGCTGCTGCGCGGCGCGCATGAAAATGGGAAATTGCGCATCGCGCCTAACGAAGTTGTCTGGTTTGACACCCTGCAAGACGTGTTGGACGATCTGCCGGAGAGTGAATCCGAGTTCATCGCCCAACAACTCGCGCTGGCCGACCACTCGCGTTTCCTGCCCGAAGAATACGGCCTGAAAGCTTGACCGCCATCACGGTTGGTTCGGCTTTGGTTCCGGCAACGGCTGTTGCCTACTCTTCCAGCAGCGCACTTTCACCGGCCGGTAAAGTCACGCTCACCTGACCGGCATGGGTTGCCAGTGATTGAGCGTGACCATCCGTTGACCATTGTTTGGAAGTTCCTTTTGACCAGGGAATCTCCAGCGTCAGCGGCTTGGCGGTGGGATTGAAAATTGCCGCCGTTTGACGGCCCCTGGCCCAGGTGGCGATCCAGCCACGATCCTCCGCCAGCAGACGCACTTCCGCCGGAGCCTCGACCCCTTCCGGGCCGACCCACACGGAATAAACGAACCGCTGTCCGGCCTTGGCGCCATGTTCCAGGTTCTGTCGCCATTGAATGCCCGGCCAACAGGCGTTTGGCGGCGTGGCATATTGCGGCACCGGCTCAACCGCGGCGGCCCCGAACGTATCAAATAATTTCACCTGCAACGGCCCGCATTGCCACGTGTCGCGTTTAGCTTTCAGGGCGCTCACGGCGCCGGGTCCCAAGGCGATGCGGCCGACGACGGCGCGGCCCGGCGCATTGGTGGTGGCTTGCAAAACCACCATGCCCAATATGCCATTACCTGCCGCCCGCCATACCTGCGTCACCTGCCAGGGCGAATTGGTGGTCTGCGGCGTGGGCCATCCATTGACCAGACTTGGTTGCAAGGTATAGCGCACGCCCAGTCCGGCGCTGACGTCAGGCCGCCGGGCCAGCCCCACGCGATCCTCCACTTCCGAAAGCCACCAGCCGTTGGGCTGTTTGGCGTCCTGCAAGACATCAATTTGCGCGCCGCGGAAAGCGGTCAGCAGCGGATTCATCTGGGTCGGACGGGTCACGAGCCCGCCGACGAAGGTGTTGCGCAGTCCGCGGCCCTGACAGACGCCGAAATACCAGGAACCGGCGCGGCCCCGAATGCCGCGGATGTTTTCATCGCGCACGAGGAAGTTTTCGGGCAGGGCCTGACCGGGGGAAATGCCCGTCCAATAAGGCGCGGCGTAGATGCCCCCCAAGTCCGAACCCTTGGCCTCGCTCCGCTCCAGCACCCGCCACATCAGCCATTGGTTGCGGGGCTCGCCCGTGGCGCCCGCGGCGATCACCATGGCTTCGCGCCACACCTTGATCCAATGCTGTTTCCACCAGACATCGCTCCAATACTCGGGATAGCCCTCGGCGGTCATGACCAAGGGCCAGTAGCTGGCCGTGTTTTTGAGCAGCTGAAACGCCACCGGATCCCGGCTCAGCGTGGCATAGCGCCCGATGATGATCAGATCCAGCGAATGATAGATGGGCGCTTCGTTCTCAATGCCGATGTAGTGGATCCCGCCGTCGGGCAGCAGGTTCGCCACGGTCTTCCGCATGATGTCTTGGGCCAGCTGCCGGTCTTCGCTGCGCCCGTAAAGCTCCGCCGAAAGCCAGAAGCACAGCGGCCCGTAAACATCCTGATTGGGATACTTCACCGCGGGATGAACCCACTCCCAGTCAAATTCACCGTGAAAGGCCCGGCGCTGATGGTCAATGGCCCGGTCCAGTTTGTCCTGCCAGCGCGGCCAGGCCGCGCGGCCCGCCGGCAAAGCCTGCAGCATATGGACCGCATCCAGCAGCGGCCCCAGCGTGAAACGATTGACGTTCGGATCCCCCACGCCCTGACGCCGATACCAGAGCCCGTTGGTATCGCACTCCTGGGCCAGCCAGTCGCAGGCCGCCAGACAATAGGCCACCAAGTCCGGGCGGCCCCGATGCGGTGACCCTTCGGCGGTGGCCGCGTAGGCGGCGGGCAAAATCTCCTCCGCCGTCACCCGGTAAGTCCAGGCATTGGAAACTTTCGCCGGCGGCTTGAACGCCGGCTGCGGAGATTGGTAGCGCTCCGCATTCAGCAGCAGCAGCGGATTGCCCCGGGCGGCCAGGTCTTCCCAGGCCCGCCGGTTCGCCTGGAGGACATCGGCCGGGGGCGCCGGTTTTTCCGCCCCGGCAACCGGCCAGGAAATCAGCAGACCGGCAAACAGGATAATAGCGGTTCGCAGAGAATTGGGTGGCACGGATGCAGTTTGCTGAAATCTCCGGGCGAAAACAACGGGATATCGCCCGGACGCAGCAACCCTTTCCCCCGTTTCTGGGAGAAGCGGACTCAGGTGAGGGCGGACAAGCCTCGTTTTTTCTCCTCCGGTTTTTTGCCGGTTTCACGTCGGTGGAATGAGTGGACGGGTGGAATTGTCGGTAAAACGTACCGGCCAATGTCATTTCCGCAGGTTTTGAGGTCGGCAACGCCTGTCCTGTGCCCAAAACCCTGTGTCGGGGAGCTAAATCCAGGTGTTTTGGCCGTTTTTCCGCGTCTCCCGGCCTTTTTACCATGTCGGATTGCTCTTGCTCCACGTGTCCCGAAAGTATTCCGATATCGGAAAATGGTTTTCCGACATCGGACGGGAACAGTCCGACATCGGCCTGAAGCAATCCGATATCGGCCTGAAGTTTTCCGATGTGGGAAAAGGCTTGGGACACGTGTCCCCAAAGCAATCCGACATGGCAAAATAAGTTCTTTGAAGCGCTCCGCAACGGCAAACAGCAGTGAACGGTGGCCGGGGAAAAAGATTGGATGGGACGCGGGTTTATGAACGGGATGATTTGGAGATAAACCTTGAAGGGAACTCGGCCGTCCGCTTTCATTGGCTCTTGAACCCAGCCACCGAAGGAAAAGTCAGCTGTGTCAGGCGTCGAGCACGCCCTGCAATATAATCACTGTCAGGCATCCAAACACACCACCACAAAATATGAAATCAAAACAACTGGCGAACGTCTTAATCAAGATTCTAGGACTTTCAGTTTTAGTCCATGGCATCCCATCCATTTTGAATGGGTTATTCAGTTTGCTGCAATTCAGAGGAGCTGGATCACAGATGAGTCGTATGGATTTTTATTGGTTATATCCTTTGTCGTCTGTGGTTACGGTGGCCATCGGGGTTTACCTCATCGTCAAGAGCCGGGATGTCGCGGAGTATTTATTCAAGGGTGATGAGGAGTGATTCACGGATGATTAACAATTAGCCGGAGGTCCTTGCGGACGGCCACCATGGAGGAAATTGGTCGTGGTCAAGACCGCTGTTGCGGTTCCCGTCGCAAGGAAGAAATGGCTCAGCTTTTGTTTGTTAGGCCGTATTTATATGAAAATCTCTACCATATTATTTCTTTTGTGGATTGCACCAGGCTATGTCTTTGGACAAAGTAATAATTTCCCAATTTGTTTAACTTCACAGGATGTCATTACCAACTCGGTGGATTTCATTTCAAACCCTACTAAAACCAAAGAAACTGTAAGCTTCTATTTAGCGAACATGAATTCAACAGAGGTTGAAGCCATCGCTCGTAGGCATCCTCAGGCAAAAATAAAGCGAGATGGAATTGTCGTGGCAGAGAGTATTGAACATGGAACTGTGGGCTTACTTGGAGGGCCAGCAAATACAAATTATGTCGGATTAGTTTTATATTTCGATAATTATGAAAAGGCTGAATTGGCGGCTAAAACGTTGGAGGGAAAATAATAGGAGTTCAATAACTATCTGTAAACACAGAGCCAATGCCTGATGGCGGACAGTGGCCGTCGGCCAAGACTGATTTCGCCTTTCCTTTCAACTGCCGGCATTTAGGCTGTGGGCATGAATCAGTTGCCACGCGCCCTTGAGGATTCTGTCGCCCCGCTCCCGCTCCATCATTTTTCCAGATGAAAATTCAATCGCTCACCATCGGTCTGTCGGTCCGGCATCCGCAATACGGCGTCGGCACCGTCAAAACCATTTCCGAACAGACCGCCGAGATCCGGTTCAACGACGCGCTTCGCACCATTGAACCCGATTTAAGCGGCCTCGTGCCGGCGGAACCCGGCGTGGCGGTCTCCGGGCTGGAAATGCCGCTGGGCCAGTTTGTGGCGTCCACCATCGAAAGCGTCATCGAACGGCTGGGCTTTGAGAAGCCGGAGGCGGTGGTCGGGGAGCTTGGCGTCCGCTGGCACAAGGGGAAGATGGTGTTGCATCCGTCCGGATCCGGCGTTGCAGGCCAAGGAAGTGCCGCTGGAGGTTTTCTTCCACAAGCTGGTGGGCATCCGGAATCAGTTGCGGGTGCTGGAACAAAAAGTCAACGCCCACCCCGCGCTGACGGACGGCGACAAGGTGGAGATGCAGCAATACGTCACGCGCTGCTACGGGTCGCTGACGACGTTCAACCTGCTGTTCAAGGACAAGGCCGGGCAGTTTTCCTCCAAGGCGGAAAGCTGACCGGGGGGAGCGGCGTCAAAAATAGTCCGGCTCGTTGCCGGGCTTCCATTTGATGTTGCAGCCGACGCTGGCTTTTTGCTTTTCCGGAACCGGTCGGCCGGCGAGCACAGCGTCCAGCGCGGCGCGCAAATCTTTCCCGGACACCGGAATGCCGTTGCCGGGCCGGCTGTCATCGAACTGGCCGCGATAAACCAGCTTCCGGTTTTTATCGAACAGAAAAATATCCGGCGTGCAGGCGGCGCGATAACTTTTGGCCACGGCTTGCGATTCATCGTAAAGATACGGGAAGGTGTAGCCGATGGCTTTCACTTCGTTCTTCATCATGGCCGGGCTGTCGGAGGGATAATTCTCCGCGTCGTTGGAATTGATGCCGACGATGCCGACATTTTTCGCCTTGTAATCGCGCGCCAGTTGCGCCAGCCCGGCGCGGAGGTGGACGACATACGGACAGTGGTTGCACATGAATATCACCAGCAGCGCGGCCTGGCCCTGGAAGTCCGCGAGCGAAACGATTTTTCCGCTCGTGTCCGGCAGCTTGAAATCAGGAGCCGCCGTGCCGAGCGGCAGCATGGTGGAAGGGGTCAGCGCCATGGGCGAAATATAGGCTCGTAAACCGGGAATCGTAAATCGTAAATTTGGGCGTGGCCAAGAACATTGTCTATTTCGATCTGGAAACGCAGCGGTCCGCCGAGGAAGTCGGCGGCTGGGGCAACATCGCCAAGATGGGCATGAGCGTGGGCGTGACGTGCAGCAGTGTGACCGGCGAATATAAAATCTACGGCGAGAAACAGGTGGGTGATCTGCTCACCGACTTGCAGCGCGCGGATTTGGTGGTGGGCTTCAACAACCTCCGCTTCGATTACGAGGTGCTGCACGGCTACACGGCGTTCGACCTCACGCAACTGCCGACGCTCGACATGCTTGTCGTGTTGAACGAGACCCTCGGCCACCGGCTCTCGCTGGATTCCATTGCCACGGCGACGTTTGGCGTGGAGAAAACGGCGGAGGGGTTGCAGGCCATCGAATGGTTCAAGCAGGGCAAGCTGGCGGAGATCGCGGAGTATTGCTGCTACGACGTGAAGATCACCAAGCTCGTCCACGAATACGGCGCATCGCAAAAGCAGCTGCACTACACCAACCGCTTCGGCAAAAAGCTGACCGTGCCGGTGAAATGGTGAATTCAGCCATTGGCCTTTAATTGCAAGATTGCCTCGCGCAATTGGATGGCCAGTTCCTTCCGGTCGTTGGTGGCGCGCTGGAATTTCCCGAACCGCAGCGTGGCGCAGATGGATTTTTTGCCGAGCAGGTTGATGAGGTGTGGGAAAAAAGTGTGGTCGCCCCAGTAGCAGACTTCCTGTTTCGCATCACCATCGGTCAGTTCGTAGTGCAACCACGCGGTGGTAATCTCGTGGCCACCGCGCAAGGCCGGTTCCAGCAGCGAGGCGCGGAAGGGCAGCACATCGGTGCCATCGGAACTCGTGCCTTCGGGAAACACCACCACGAGCGCGCCCCCGGCGAGCGCATCCTCGATTTCGCGGTTCACTTCGCCGACGTGCGTGCGGCGTTCGCGCTCGATGAAGACCGTTCCGCCCAGCGCCGCCAGCCAGCCGAATAACGGCCAGCGCCGTACGTCCGCCTTGGACACAAACACCGCCGGCGCGGCGGAGCAAATCGCCAAAATGTCGAGGTAGCTCATGTGGTTGGAGACGAGCAGGCCGGCCTTGGGAATTTCACCGGCGACGCTGGCCGAATAGCCGAAAATTTTCAGGTGCCGGCGCGAGGAGCGGCTCAACCATGCGGCGCGCGCCAGTCGTTTGGATTTTTGGGAAACAAACGCGGTGGTAAAAAGATAATCAACGATGTCCACCACCACATCCCAGGCAAACCATATAAGTCTTCCGGCGGCGCGAATTGTCATGCGCGGATTTCACCGGCAGCGGCGGTGAAGGTCAACTGAGAAAACGCGCCCGCGCCATCGGTGAGAGGCTTTCGATGTCCAGTAGCGTGAGAAAATCAATCGTCTTGAAATGATGGTCCAGCGCGGGCGGCCCGCAGATTTTCGCGCCGACGGTCAGGTAGGCCCGGAGCAGCTTGGGAATTTGCACCTTTTCTTCCGTGACCGCGTCCAGCGGGCATTCGTAGACGGACAGCGGCTGCGTGCGCCACGCGGTGTCCGCGAGATTTTTCCGGCAAAGTTCCGAGTAGGCCGAGGCGCCTTCCGCTGGGTTTTGGGAGGTCAGCGAGCTGCAGCCGATCAAATACCGCGCGCCGCGCGCCTTGGCGTAGTCGGCGATGCCCTTCCACAACAGACCGAGAACCACCAGATTGCGGTGCTGCTTGTGGACGCAGGCGCGGCCCAGTTCGACGATTTCATGGCGCATCGGCTCGAAAGGTGAAAAATCAAATTCCTGCGCGCTGTAGTAGCCGAGATTTTTCCCGGCGTTGGTGCCGGTTTGCAGCCGGTAGGTCCCGACAATGCTGCCGCTCGGAATGTGCTCGACCAGCAGATGATCGCACACCGCGTCAAAAGGGTCGGCGTCCAGACCGGTCGCGTGGGATTCGGCCAGACCCTCATTGAGTTCAAGGTTGAACACCTCAAAACGTAATGTCTGCGCCGCGCGAATTTCCGCCTCGGTGCGCGCCACACGCGTGGTGTATAGCGCCGAGGCGCTGACCACCAACCGCACGGATTCTTTCGTGGTATTCACGAGTTTAGCCTAACCAAGGAATGTGACGATTATGTGGCAGCTGGGTTAAATTTTCAAGCTGGCAAACCCGCTGGAAATCAACGTCTTCGGGCGGCCAGAAACTTTTCCACGTATTTCCCGAGGATGTCCGCCTCCAGATTCACCGCGTCGCCGACTTTTCTTTCCCGGAGGACGGTGACCTCGAACGTGTGCGGGATGATCCAGATGCGGAAACTTTTTTTCGACACCGCTGCCACCGTCAGGCTGATGCCGTCCACCGCCACCGAGCCTTTGAAGACAAGATACTTCATCACGTCGGCGTCGGCGGCGATGTCGAGGACGTGATCCTTGCCGGCACGTTCCCAGCGGACGATTTTGCCGAGGCCATCCACATGGCCGGTCACAAAATGGCCGCCCAGTTCGCCGTTCGCGCGGAGCGAGCGTTCGAGGTTTACGAGCGAATCGATTTTGGCGAACTGGAAATTCGTCCGCTGCCAGCTTTCCTGAAGCAGATCAAATTGGATCAGCTTGGATTTTCCGCGCGGCGCGACTTTCACTGCCGTGAGGCAGCAGCCGTTGACCGCCACGCTGTCGCCGACCTTTACGCCTTTGCCGCACACGGTGGCGCGCACGGTCAGCTCAATGGATTTTTTCGTCGGCGTGATTTTTTCGATGACGCCCGCTTCTTCGACAATGCCTGTGAACATAAAGACACAATGTTGCCGGTTGCCGGTTGCCGGTTACAAGTTGAAAAACCTGTGACTTTCAGCCTTTACCTGCAGCCACCCGCGCCCTGAGCAACAAATCCTCACCCAGCTTGCACCATTCGACTTCGCGGAGTTGAAGCACGTCGGCCAGCCTTTTTGCGCCATCGCCGGCGACCGCCTTGCGCGAATCGCGACCGCCCAAAATTTTCGGCGCGTAAAAGAAAGCCACGCGCTGCGCCAGGCCGCCGAGCAGAAACGACGCGTTGACCTCGCCGCCGCCTTCCACCAGCAGGCTTGTCACGTTTTCCGCGCCGAGTTTTTTAAGCAACCAGGGCAAATTTAGTTTTGAGTTGATGGTTGGCGCAACGATGACATTCACCCGCTTCGCCAAGGCCGACACACGGTTTTTCGGCGCACGCTTGCTCGCAACTATTGTCGTCAATGCAGCCAACTCATCGCTGACCACTTTGGCTGTCACCGGCGTCCGCGCCAGCGAGTCCAGCACGATGCGGCGGATAGGTTTAACCATCTTCCATCTTCCATCTTCCATTTTCGTTCTCACCGTAAGGCTCGGATCATCCGCCAGAATCGTGTTTACGCCCACCAGGATGGCATCGCTGCCCTGGCGCAATTTCATACCGTGCGCGCGGGCTTTTTCGCCGGTGATCCACTTCGATTCGCCGCTGGCCGTGGCGATTTTTCCGTCCAGCGTCATCGCCGCTTTCACCGTGACGAACGGCATACGGCAGACAATCCAATGATTAAACGCCTCATTCAGCTTCGTGCATTCATCGGCTAAAACTCCGTGAATCACCTTGATGCCCGCGCGCTGCAAAATCTTGAAGCCTTTGCCTGCGTGCTTTGGATTCGGGTCGGTCGCGCCAATGACGACGCGTTTGATCCCGGCGGCGATGATGGCGTCCGTGCAAGGCGGGGTGCGGCCATGCGTGCAGCACGGTTCCAGCGTGACGTAAAGCGTCGCGCCGCGCGGTGAATGGCCGTGATTTTGCGCGTCGCGAAGCGTCTCGATTTCCGCGTGCGGCCGGCCGGCGCGCCGGTGCCAGCCGCGTCCGATGACTTTGCCGCCCTTCACCAGCACCGCGCCGACCAGCGGATTCGGCGAAGTCGCGCCGTAGCCGTGCCGGGCAAGGCGAAGGGCGAGGCGCATGAATGGGTCGGCGGACATCGCGCTTATCGTAGCCGTTGCTGGCGGTCCGCGCAAATTTACAAAATCTCAAGGCTTTTATTGGGCGGGCGGCTGGCGTAGCTTGCCGCGGATATTAAATGAGTTTCTCCCCCAACCGCTGGCCGCCGCAGATCAAATACATCGTTGGCAACGAGGCGTGCGAACGCTTCAGCTATTATGGCATGAGGAGCATCCTAGCCGGTTACATCACCGGCGCGGTGCTGCGGGGCGGGCTTGGCCAGAGCGCGGACGCTTCCACGGAAATCATCCATCTTTTCGTCTTCGCCAATTATTTCATGCCGCTGTTTGGCGCGTGGCTTTCGGACAAGCTCATCGGGCGCTATCACACGATTCTCTGGGTGTCGCTGTTTTACTGCGCCGGCCACGGCGTGCTGGCGTGCAGCGATTTTGTCGGTGGTGGCGTCCACGGCAAGATGTGGTGCCTCTACGCCGGCCTCGCGCTCATCGCGTTCGGTTCCGGTGGCATCAAACCGTGCGTCTCGGCGTTCATGGGCGATCAGTTCCGGTCTGACCAGTCGCACCTGCTGCAAAAAGCCTATGGCGCATTTTACTGGGCCATCAACTTCGGTTCCTTCTTTTCATTTCTCGTCATTCCGTGGATCAAGGACCACCACGGCTACAGCCTGGCGTTCGGGGTGCCGGGAATTTTAATGGCCATTGCCACGTTCATTTTCTGGCGGGGAAGCAAATACTACGTCCGCGTGCCGTCGGCGCGGGAGGCGTATCATGCCGGATTCTTCAAGGTCTTTTTTGCCGCGTTGCTCGGCAAACGCGGACCGGGCAAGGATTTTTGGTCCGCCGCCGCCCCACGATTCAGCCCGGCGGAAATCACCGCCGCAAAATCCGTTCCCCCCATTCTGTTCGTGTTCGCGCTCGTGCCGGTGTTCTGGTCGCTGTTTGACCAGACGAATTCGACGTGGGTATTGCAGGGCGAAAAAATGGTCCCCGTGAAATTCCTTGGCTTCGACATCGGCGCGGAACAGATGCAGTCCATGAACCCGCTCATCGTCATGGGGCTGGTGCCGCTGTTCACTCTGGGGATTTATCCGCGCATCGGACGCTATGCCTCGCCGCTGCGGCGCATGTCGTTCGGAATGTTTCTGGCCGCCGGCTCGTATCTCATCGTCGCCGCGCTGCAAACGCGCATCGAACACGGCGCGCATTTGAGCGTGCTGTGGCAGACCGTGCCCTATTTGATCCTGACCGCCGCCGAGGTGCTGATTTCCACCACCGGACTGGAATTCGCCTTTCGCGAGGCCGCGCCGCAATTGAAAAGTACCATCATGAGTTTCTGGCTGCTCACCGTGGCGTTCGGCGATTTATTCGTGGCGGTCATCACCAAAATCTTTTCCGCGCCGGGCAATGGCGAAGCCTCCGTCAGCACCGGTCGATTTTTGATGTATGCGGGGCTAACCTTTGTGGTGGCCATCCTGTTCAGCCTTGTCGCCGCCTTTTACCAATACCGCGACGCGGCGGCGGCGCAGGGGAAATGATTTGTAGCTGTTGCCGGTCGGGGGGGATTGTAAAAGACTCGCCAACCCCTTGCCTGCGCACGAAACCATTCTGGACAGGATTAAACCGCCCCAATAGATTGGCGGTTCCTTTGACCAACGTTTTAAATGACAATCCTGAGAAATATTTTTACTTGGGTTCTTAGCGCCGGCCTTTTTCCGGCCCTGACCGTTCACAGTGCCGCCGGCCGGCCCAACATTCTGTTCATCATGGCGGACGACCACGCCTGGCAGGCCGTCAGCGCCTATGGCGAATCCCGTCATCTGATCCAGACGCCGAACATTGACCGGCTGGCAAATGAAGGTGTGAGATTCGATCATTGTCTGGTGAACAATTCGCTTTGCGGCCCGAGCCGGGCCTCGATCATCACCGGCACCTATAGCCATATCAATGGTTTTTATAACAACGCCAACTGCCGTTTCGACGGTTCTCAAATCACCTTTCCCAAGCTGCTGCAAAAAACCGGCTACCAGACCGCGCTGATCGGCAAATGGCATCTGGAAACAGATCCCACCGGGTTTGACCATTGGGAAATTTTGCCGGAGCAGGGCATTTATTATAACCCCCCGATGATTCGCGATGGCCAGCGCGTAAAACATCCCGGCTATGTCACCGACATCATCACCGATCTATCGCTGGACTGGTTGAAACAGCGCGACCCCAGCAAACCCTTCATGCTGCTCTGTTGGCACAAGGCTCCGCATCGCGGATGGGAGCCGGCCTTGCGCGATCTGGATTTCGACCACGACCGTAGGTATGGCCTGCCGGACAGTTTGTTCGATGATTACTCCGGCCGCGGCCTCGCCGAACGTGATCAAGACATGACGATTGCAAAAACGATGCGGTTGAACGAGGACAGCAAACTAACCGATCCGAAGGACCTCACGCCGGAGCAAAAAAAATCCTGGGATGCCTATTACGTGCCGCGCAACGAGGCGTTCCTGAAACAAAATCTCACCGGCCGGGAGCTCACCGCCTGGAAATACAACCGTTATATGCACGATTATCTGGGCTGTATCAAAGGCGTGGATGACAGCGTCGGCCGGATTTTAAAATATCTGGACGACACGGGACTGGCCACCAACACCATCGTCATCTATTCCTCCGATCAGGGCTTCTTCCTCGGCGAACATGGCTGGTTCGACAAGCGCTGGATATTCCAGGAATCCGCGCGCACACCGCTGCTCATCCGCTGGCCGGAAGTCGCCAAGGCTGGTGGTGTCAACAAGGATTTGGTTTCCAACAACGATCTGGCCGAAACTTTCTTGCAGGCCGCCGGCGTACCCATTCCTGACCGGATGCAGGGGCGCAGCCTGATGCCCTTGCTCCAGGGTGCGACGCCCGCCGACTGGCGTACGGCCTTTTACTATCATTATTACGAATATCCCCAACCCCACCACGTGCGCCCGCATTGCGGCATCATCACCGACCGTTACACGATCGCGCATTTTTACGCGCCGGACGTGGACTATTGGGAACTTTTCGACCGTGAAAAAGATCCTGGCGAAATGCGCAGCGTCTTCGGCGACCCCGCCTACGCGACCGTGCAGACCAACCTGATGCAGGAAGTCTTCCGCCAGCGGAAGGAATTGAAGGAGCCGGACAAGGATGATCCCCGGGCATTTGGCCGGCAAACTGCCCCGTAAAATCTGCCGTTGCCCACGACTTTAACCGACGCCGGCAGAAATTTATTTTTTCTTCCCGTAAAGCTCTTCCGGCGTCTTGAGCTGAGACTCGGTGACCTTGAATGTCTCACCCTTGCCTTCAATGGAGCGGAAGAAACAGGACTTGTAACCTTCGTGACAAGCCGGGCCGTTTTGCTCGACCTTAATGAGCAGGCAGTCGCCGTCGCAGTCGAACGCGATGTCTTTCACGGTCTGCGTGTTACCGCTCTCCTCGCCCTTCATCCAGAATTTCTGGCGCGAGCGGCTCCAGAAATATGTCTTGCCGGTGGCGATGGTGCTTTCGAGCGAGGCGCGGTTCATCCACGCCATCATCACCACGCGGCCGGTGTTTTGCTCCTGGATGATCGCGGGAATCAAGCCATGCGCGTCGAATTTCAATTTATCGTAAAAACTCATGGCAGGAATTTACGATAGGCGATTTGCAATTTACGAGTCTTAAATCACAGCGCGCGTCAATCGGCAATCGTAAATCGAAAACTCACTGGGGTTTTTGCCCGCGCAGCGGCGGCGGCGTGGCCAGCAGGTTTGAGGATAAATCGGAAATGTTGGTTGCGTTGACCGCGGCGGGCGTCACCGCCACCGGCAGGTTTGTGGCAATATTCTCAACAGCATTGGTCGGCGGATTTTGGTGGTCGGCGAGGCTGCGCAGCAGCCGGTTTTTCAATTCCAGATACGCGTTGTTCGTCACGGCGGCGAGGTGGTTGCCGGCTTGTTTAAAAATCCCGGCGGCGATTTTGACCCGCGCCAGATGGAGTTGCACACCCTGCCGCTCGGCATCCGTGCGGGCGATGGCCAGAGCGTTCGTCCACGCGGCGAGCGCGGCGTTTATTCGCAGCGGTTTGATGCCGTAGTAGCTTTCCGCGTAGTCGGTGGCGAGCACGAAATTGTCCGGCGCGAGCTGCATGGCTTGCCGGTAAAGCCCGATTGCCTTGTCGAACACCTGCTGTTCGTCGAGGTGGAAATAATCCCGCGCATCCTTGCGGAACAGATAAATAGTCGTGGCGAAATTCTGGTAATACACCGGCTCGTCCGGTTTGAGCCTGATGGCTTCCGTGTAGTCGGCAAATGCCTTTGTCACCGGACTGTGCTCGCTGTAGTAATTGGCGAGGTTGTTCCACACGGCGGGATTTTTCGGATCCAGCTGCCGGGAATTTTCGAATTGTGCCTTAGCGCCTTCCTCGTCGCCGATTTCGTTGAGGAAACTACCGAAGGCCAGGCAGCCGCGGGCGTGGTCGGGATGGTTTTTCAGGAACAGGTTGTAGCGCTCGCGCACGCGGTCAAAGCGTTCGCGGATGCGGCGGTTCAACTCCTCCGAGGCTTCCTTGGTCTTGGCGGAGGCGGGCTGCGCCTCAAACGCGTGCAGCCAGCCGCTCACTTCCTCCTGCGCGGCATCGTCGGCGAGCATCACATCGCGCAACTCCTGAGCCACCGGGTCGGCGGCAACCTCGATTGCGAGACCGGTCTGCTGCTGGAGGACATTGCTCACGGCGAGCGGCTGGTTTGTCGCCAGCAGCGCGCCCAGGAGGCCGATGGTCAGGTCGCTCATGGGTTCAAAGTATCCATTTTCAAAACGAAAAACAAAACTTACCCCGGCGGGAAAACAGTTTTGCCTGCGCCGCGCCGTTTGCTACGCTGCCGTTATGCGAAGCATTTGCTGGGTTTTTCTGTTCGCGCTGGTCCTGCCCGTTGCTGGTGCGGAACTGCGTTTCAATTTCGGCGACTACGCCGAAGGCAGCGCGCCGACGAACTTTTCTTCCGCCCTGTTCGGTTCTGGCAAATCCGGCGCATGGAAAATCGTCATGGACGAGGTGCCCTCGGCCTTTGCGCCGCTCACCGACAAGGCGCCCAGCGTGACCCGCCACGGCGTGCTCGCGCAGACCGGCCAGGACATGACCGACGAGCATTTCCCGCTGTTCGTCTATGACGGCGAGGTGTTCCGGAATTTCAATCTGAACACGCGGTTTAAAATCGTCAGTGGCATCGCCGAGCAGATGGCGGGCGTGGTGTTCCGTTATCAAAACGCGTCCAATTTCTACGTCGTCCGCGCCAGCGCGCTGGGCAAGAACGTCCGGTTTTACAAGGTGGTGAACGGTCTGCGCTCCGACCCCATCGGGCCGGCCCTGGCCGTTTCCGCCGGCGCGTGGCATACGCTTGCCGTGCAGTGCGAAGGCAATCAGATTACTATTTATTTCGATGACCGGCTCGCCATGCCGCCGCTCGGCGACAATTCCTTTTCCGAAGGCAAGATCGGTTTCTGGACCAAGTCCGACTCTGTCACTTATTTTGCCGACACTGTGGTGAACTACACGCCGCGCATCCCGGTGGCGCAGGCGCTGGTCAACTCCGTCATGGCCAAACAGCCGCGCATCGTCGGCCTACGGATTTACACCCAGGCCACGAACAACACCACGCACATCATCGCCAGCAAGGACACCACCGAAATCGGCCAGCTTGGCACCGACGCCGAACTGGCCGCCATCCAAACGGGCACCGTCTCCTTCGGGCGCGATAATGGCGAGGTGCTGGTGACGCTGCCGCTGCATGACCGCAACGGCGAGGACATCGCCGCCCTGCGGGTGCGGCTGAAATCTTTCTGGGGCGAAACGCAGGACAACGCCGTGAACCGCGCCATGCTGATCCGCAAAATGGTGGAAGTCCAGTGCTCCTCCGCCGAGGAACTGCTGAAGTAGATTTCCGGAAAGTTCCGTCCGCCGCGCCAAGTTCACGCCCTGGCTTTGCCCTGCACGCGTTTGGCGAAACTCCCGGTGCGGATGATTCCCCGCTTGTGGAGGCCGCGCGCGATGAGTTCGTGCTCGTCCCTCGCCTCCACTTGGAATGATACCGCCCGGCCCTCGGCGTGGATGACGCGCACCGTGATGGTCACGCGCGCGCCGAGCGGTGTGGGCGCCAGATGGCGCAAATCAATCTCCGTGCCGACCGTGCGTTCGTCCGCGTCGAGGAACGGCTGCAACGACTCGCGCGCCGTGCGCTCGATGAGGCCGATGAGATTGGGCGTGCTCAGCACGGCGGGCATGCCGTCCGTGGCGAACGTGATGGCATGCTCCGGCGCGACGATGAAAATGAATTCGCCGATGGTGCCGGTTTTGGGATTGGATTTCATTTCAAAAAAATATTCGCGCGGTCATCTCATGTTCTTGAAACCGTTCTCGATGACCACGGACGTGCGGGCGAACACTTCCTCGAACGAGCCCATGCCGTCCACCTTGGTGACGCCGTGCAGCTGGTTGTATTTTGCAATCACCGGCACGGTCTTGCTTTCGTGCTCCTGCAGGCGCTTCACGATTTTCTCCGTGCTGTTGTCGTAGGGCATGCAGGCGTCCGTGTGGCTGCGCGCGTTGAGCCGGCGGATGAGTTCCAGCGTGGGCACTTCAATCTCGACGACCTGCGAAATGGCCGAGCCATGCTTCTTGAGCAGGCCGTCGAGGATGTAGGACTGCACCAGCGTGCGCGGAAACCCTTTGAAGATGTAGCCCTTCACGCCTTTGGAATCCGCCAGCTTTTTCTCGATGAGCGGCACCACCAGCTCGTCCGGCGCCAGCTGGCCGTTGTCGTAAAGTTCCTTGATGCGCCTGCCGGTGGCGGTGTCCAGCTTGACCTCGGCGTCCAGCATCGGGCCGGTGGCGACAAATTCCAGGCCGAACTTTTTCGCGAGCGCCTTGCCCTGCGAACCGCGCCCGGAACCGGGATAGCCGAACAGCACCACGTTGAAGAGCTTTTTGCTCAATTCCTGCTGGATGATGCCGGTGATCTGCCGGTGCACGGCGGCGATGTCCGCCGTGCCGTCCACCTCCACGTAAATCCCCTTGTCGCGGTAAAACTGCAGCACCGGCAGCGTCTTCTGGTTGTATTCGCGCAGCCGGTTGCAGATGACCGCTTCGTTGTCGTCGCTGCGGCCGGAAGTCGTGCCGCGGTGCAACAGGCGGCGGACGGATTCCTCCTCCGGCACCGTGAGGCTGATGAGACAGTTGAGCGACGTGTGCAGCTTGAGCATCAACCCTTCGAGGATGTAAGCCTGGATGTAGGTGCGCGGAAAGCCGTCGAAGAGAAAGCCGCCGGAGCCGGCGTTGTCTGTGATGGTCTTCTCGATGATCTGCACGATGATCTCGTCCGAGACCAGGCCGCCGGCGGCGATGATGTCGCGCGCTTCCAGCCCCAGCTTGGTTTTGGCGACCATCTCCTTGCGCAGCAGATCGCCGGTGGAGATGTAAAACAGATTGTGTTGCTTGATGAGGAACTCCGACTGGGTTCCTTTGCCTGCACCCGGCGGACCGAATAAGGCGATGTTAAGCATGGGGCAGCCTAGTCACCTCCGGGAAATAATGCCAGCCCAAGAAAAATTATCACGGTCCGGGATAAGGCAATTCACGAAAGCTGCTCCCGCCAGCGGGCCAATTGCTTCGCGACTTCCTTCGTGCCCGGGGAGCCGGTCAGGTTCCGTTTCGCCATCGCCGTTTTCAGGTTGAACACGCCCAGCGCATCGCGCCCAAAGGTTTTGTCTATCTCTTGAAGTTCCGCGAGCGTCAGTCGGTTCAGCGGCTTGCCCAGTTGTTCCGCCATCGCCACCACCGCGCCCACCACATGATGCGCCGGCCGGAACGCCATGCCTTTGCGCACGAGATAATCCGCCAGGTCGGTCGCCAGCAGCGCCGGGTCGGCGGCGGCGCCGGCGCACACCGGCTGGTTCACCTTGGTGTGGTTCAGCATCGCGGCCATGAGGCGCGTGGTGGCGCGCACGGTGTCGGCGGTGTCGAAGAGCTGTTCCTTGTCCTCCTGCAAATCGCGGTTGTAGGTCATAGGCAATCCCTTCAGCAGCGTGAGCAGCGCCATCAGGTTACCGAAGACGCGGCCGGTCTTGCCGCGCGCCAGCTCGGCGATGTCGGGATTTTTCTTCTGCGGCATGAGCGACGAGCCGGTGGTGTAGGCGTCAGCGATCCTGATGAAATTGAATTCCGCGCCAGCCCAGAGAATCACGTCCTCCGCGAGCCGCGAGAGGTGCACGGCCAGCAGCGCGCCGGCGGCGCAAAATTCCACGGCGAAATCGCGGTCGCTCACGGCGTCCATGGAATTCTGCGTGAGTTGGACCTGGCCGCTGGCGTTCACGAAGCCGAGCAGCTTGGCCACGAGCGCTCGGTCGAGCGGCAGCGTGGAGCCGGCAATCGCGCCGCTGCCGAGCGGGCAGACGTTCACGCGCGAGTGGCAGTCCCAGAGCCGCTCGCAATCGCGTTCCAGCATCTCGACGTAGGCGAGTAGATGATGTGCGAGATAGACGGGCTGCGCGCGTTGGAGATGCGTGTAGCCGGGGATGATGACGTCGGCATTCTTCTCGCCAAGCGCGACGAGGGCGCGTTGCAGCCCGGCGATGTCGCCGAGCAGCGCGGTGATCTCATCGCGCAGCCAGAGCCGCACATCGAGCGCCACCTGGTCGTTGCGCGAACGGGCGGTGTGCAATTTCGCGCCGGCGGGCACGCGCCTGGTCAGCTCGGCCTCGATGTTCATGTGGACGTCTTCGAGTTCCGGCTTCCACTTGAATTTGCCGGCGGTGATTTCCTTGGCAATTTGCGTGAGGCCTTGAATGATCGTATCCAACTCCGACTTCGTCAGCACGCCGATGGTTTGGAGCATCGTCGCATGGGCGATGGAGCCTTGGATGTCGTGTTTCCACAAGCGCCAGTCGAAGGAGATGGACTCGGTGAATTGTGCGACGTCGGCAGCCGGGCCGCTCGCAAACCGGCCGCTGCGGGAGACGGGAGATTTTTTGCTCATAGTTGCTGCACCATTAAAACCACAGATTCACGCGGATGCACACAGATTTTTTTCGCGGCCGGCAAGCTCGCGCCAGGACGCCGCTTTGCTCCTGGGCATGAGGCGGCCAAAAAACCGCATTGCGGCGGCTACTTGAATGTGAAATGTTGGTGGGGTTGGCCATGAGCGATTTTAAATTTGCCTGTCCCGTGTGCGGCCAGCACATGAGGTGTGACGTGGCGGAAGGCGGCTCCATGATGGAGTGCCCGACATGCTTTCAGAAAATCGTCGCTCCCCAGTCGCCGGCGGCGGATGGAAAGTTCATCCTCACCGGCACAAAATATTCCGAAAAGAAAATTTCCGTGCGCGGCCTGGATCCGGCCTCGGCCACGGCTGCGCCGGAGAAGGAAGTTCCGGTAAAAATTTTCATCATCGTGTTGGCGGTCTGTCTGGCGGCCGGCGCTGCCGTGCTCCTTTATCACGCCAACAAGCCAAAGCCAGTCCAACCGAAGCCGCCGCTAGTGTCGCAGACACCACTGAAAAAGGCGGCGGTCACCAACGTCATCGCCCCGACCAACCCGGTGGCCGTCGCGCCGCCCCAACCCAAACCCCCGACGGTCGCCCCGCCCGCCAGCGACAAGAACTGGACGTTGAGCCTGGATGAGATGACGTTCCCCAATTCCACGGTGGTTGGCCGGATTCATGGGCTGGATTTCATCGTCGGGCGGGCATGGTATCAGAATGGCGAGTTAAACTTGCGCACCAGCTCTAATGCGCCGGTGGAGTTGGGAATGCGAATTAGTTTCAGCGGGGCGACCGCGGAGTCCCTGACCAACAAAACCATGAATATCAGCGCCGATGTGGACCAGTCGGCGCCGCTGACCTTGTTCTGGAAGGATGGCGCCGGCCTGCAAAAAGAAGTTTTTAAGGACGGCTATGCGTTGCGGCTGGAGTTTGACGCCGTTGCCAAAGGCCGGTTGTCGGGGAAGATTTACCTCTGCACGCCGGATAAGGAGAAAAGCTACCTGATGGGGAAATTTTCTGCCGGTATCTCCAAACCGCCGGCGCCGAAGCCAAAACCTCCAACCAATAAACCCGCGCCGGCCAAAAAAACCGGATAGCCGGCAGCCCCCGGATTTTCCCGCCGGCATCCCGGATTTATTATGCGCGTCGAAATCGTCAACACCGGCAGCGAACTCATGCTCGGCCGGGTGCTGAACACGCACCAGCAATGGCTTTGCCGCCGGCTCGCCGATCTCGGCCATGTTGTCACGCGGCAGGTCGCCATCGCCGATACTGGCAGCGAGATCCAAACCGCCGTGCGCGAAGCCTTGAGCCGCGCGGACCTGATCATCACCACCGGCGGGCTTGGCCCGACCTCGGATGACATCACCCGCGAACTCATCGCGGAATTGCTCGGCAAAAAACTGGTGGCAAACCAGGACGTGCTCGCACATATCGAGAACTTCTTTGTCCAGCGTGGCCGGCCGCGTCCGGCGCGGACGAGCGTGGAAACATTGGTTCCCGAAAGCGCGCTGGTATTTCTCAATCCGACCGGCACCGCGCCGGGGCTGGCGATGAAAATTGACAAAGGCGGGAAATGGCTTGTGATGCTGCCCGGCCCGCCGCGCGAACTGCGGCCGATGTTCGACACATTTGTTGTGCCGCTGGTGAAGCGTGAATTTGCGGATGAAATTTTCGTCTGTCGCACGCTGCTCACCACCGGCATCGGCGAATCGCGGGTGCAGGAATTTATCGAGGCGGATTTACAGCCGCTGGTGGCGCGCGGCTTGGAAGTCGGCTACTGCGCGCGGCCCGGCGCCGTGGATGTGCGGCTGACCGCGATCGGTCTGACGGCGGAAAAAATCGTTCGCGAGGGCGAGGCGGTCGTCCAAAAAATTCTCGGTGCGAGTATTTTTGGTCTGGACGATGACGAGATTGAAAATGTCGTGGTGAGATTGCTCGTCGCGAAGAAAAAAACTCTGGCGCTGGCAGAATCCTGCACCGGCGGATTGATTGCCAGCCGGGTGACGGACGTGCCGGGCGCCTCGGAAATTTTTCTCGGTGGCGTGGTGAGCTACGCCAATTCCACAAAGGAGAAATTGCTCGGTGTCCGGATGGAAGCATTGGTAATGCACGGCGCGGTGAGCGAGCCGGTGGCCCGCGAGATGGCTGTGGGCGCGCGGGAAAAATTCGGCGCGGACTTGGCCATCGCCGTTACCGGCATCGCCGGACCGGGTGGTGGCACCCCGGAGAAACCGGTGGGAACCGTTTACATCGCGCTGGCCTCAACGGCAGGTGTCGAAGTGAAAAGGTTTCTAAATGTGTGGGACCGCGAGACGTTCAAGCAGGTGACGGCCACGCAGGCGCTGGAGTGGCTGCGACAGCGGGTTTCTGCTTGAGACGTTTTTTTTTTGCGCTAGTGTCACCTAATTATGTCCGCCACTGATTTCATTGTCCCCGCTAGCTTGCCGCCGGCCGATTTGAACGCCGCCCCGAAGCGGCGCGGAAAGCTGCTGATTGTTGACGATGAAGAGGGGCCTCGCATGTCGCTGCGGGTGATTTTCAAGGACAAATACGACCTGCTGATGGCGGAGGATGGCCCCGCGGCGATTGAACTGGCGCAGCAGCACGAAGTGGACGTGGCAATTCTGGACATTCGCATGGCCGGCATGTCTGGCATCGAGGTGTTAGAACGGCTGCGGTTCGTGCGGCCCGATATCGAGGCCATCATGATGACGGCCTTTGAGACAACGGACACCATCCGGCAGGCGCTGCGGCTGCGTGCGTGCGACTATATCAACAAGCCGTTCGACCTCGCCACCATCCGCTCCGCCGTGGATCAGGCGATGCAGCGCCGGCTGCTCGAAAGCGAAATCCACAGCAGCGCCGAAAAAGTCCGCGAACTCATCACGGAATTGCAGAACCGCACCGTCGAGCAGCAGATCACCAAGACGCATAATGATATTTACGCGAGCATCCTGCACGACATCAACGGCCCGCTTACGGTCATTTATGGGTTCATCCAGCTGCTCATCAAGAAGCTCAGCGTCGAGGCGGGGCTGGAAGTTGAAGACCTGCAATTCGTTCTGGAACGCCTTCGCCTCATGGAACGGCAGGCGTCCAACTGCATCGAGATTCAACGGCGCTATTTAAGTTTTCTGCGGCGGCGGACGGGGGATTCCGTACCGGTGGGCGTCAACCAGCTTCTGCGTGACCTTGAACAACTGGTGCGCGTGCATCCGGGCCTCCAGGAAAACGAATTTGCCATCCGGCCCATTGCGAGCGACGTCGCTGTGAGGATCAACGGCACGGACGTCATCCAGATTTTGCTGAACCTCACGGTGAATGCATTTCAATGCTCGGCCCTGCCGCATCGCGTCGAAATCGGCGGGGAAGTTTTGGGCGCGCCGCTGGATTTGACGCAGTTCAAGGACGGGTCGAACGACCGGTTCCTCAACATCGAGAGCATGGAGAACAGCGCTCCGCTGGTAAAACTCTGGGTGCGCGACACCGGTCCCGGTATCCCGGCGGAAGTGCTGCCGAAAATTTTTCAGCCTTATTTCACCACCAAAGGCCCGCGTCAGGGCACCGGCCTGGGCTTGAACATTGTCCAGCGGCTTATCAAGGAAGGCAATGGCGCACTGCACTGTCACACGCAGATGGGCGTAGGCACGACCTTTACGGTCTATCTACCGGGGGCGACCTTGGCGAAGTGAAGCCATGAAAAACCAGCGCGGCCAATTTCTGGTTGTTCCGATGATTTTGGCCGCATTGTTTGGCGTCGCCCGCGCTGACGAACAGCTTCCATTGCTCCAGTCCGGCAACGATTGTTACACCAACATCACCGTTACCAGCGTCAGCGTCACGGATGTTTATTTCACCTATGCCGGCGGGATGGCGAACGTGAAGATTAAATATCTTTCGCCCGACCTGCAAAAACATTTCGGCTTCGACCCCAAGCAGGCGAAGGCTGAGGAACTCAAGCAGGCCGGGAACAACCTCAAGTATCACGACCAGCTTCTGCATCAGCCGGTGCCCAAACCGGCGGACACGGCTGGCGAACGCCCGGCGCCGCGCGTGGGCATTTACGGCGAGGTGTCGGAGCAATACGCCGCCAGCACCATCACGCGCTCCGGCGACGTTTCCCCGCTTACGGGCATCCACACGTTTGACGGACAAGACCTGGACTTTCACGGCAAGCCCGTGGTCATTGACCTGTTTGCGACCTGGTGTGGGCCGTGCCGGGAAGAAATGCCCTATGTCGAAAAATATCTATGGCAGGGATTCAAAGATGCGGGACTAATTGTTGTTGCCGTCGGGCGTGGCCACCAGCCGGCGGAAGTTGCGGAATTTCAAAAACAAAACGGGCTCACCTTTTATTTTGCCGCCGATCCGCAGAAGGAAATCTTTGGCAAATTCGCCACCGAATACATTCCGCGCTGCATCCTGATTGGTAAGGACGGCCGCATCAAATGCCAGACCGTCGGTTTCTCGCCGGAAGATTTTCGCAAGCTCATCGTCGGTGCGACCGTGGAAACCGGCAAGACCTCGCCAAAATAAGTACCTTCCCGCTGTTCACGCCCCTGCTCGGGTTCACCAAAAAAAGCCCGGCAGGATTGCTGGGCATGAGGCTGTGGAATTTTTTTTAATTTCCAAGATACTCGCGCGGATCGGTGACCTTGCCAGTCAGCGCGCTTGCCGCCACCGTCGCCGGCGATGCGAGGAAAACCTTCGATTCTTTGTCGCCCATGCGACCGGGGAAATTACGGTTCGTCGCGCTGATGCAGTTGATGCCGGACTTGTTGATGCGGCCGAACGTATCCACCGGGCCGCCGAGGCACGCGGCGCAGCCGGCGTTCTCGGTCATCTGCACGCCGGCATCCACGAGGATCTGCCAGATGGTCGAGTTGCCCCAATATGTTGTTTGCAAATCGTTGACGATGTCCGGCGTTGCGGGCACGCCGAAGGTGTCAATGACCACTTTCTTGCCGCGCAGCACGCGGGCGAATTCCACGAAGTCGCTCGTCTTGCCGCCGGTGCAGGAGCCGACATAAGCGCGGTCGAGCTTCTGGTTCATCTCCTTGGCTTTTTTGCGCTGACCCGGATCGGGATGGCACGCGACCGTCGGTTCGAGCTGGCTCAAGTCCACGACGAGCTCGTATACAAACTTCTCGTTCTGGTCGCGGGTGACCGGCGTGTAACTGGCTTTTGTGCCGTTCAATTTCACGCGGGCATCCACATATTCGGCGGTGCGCGCGTCGTATTCGAAGATGGCGTTCTTGCCGCCGGCTTCAATGGCCATGTTGGCGATGGTCATGCGGTCATCCATGGACAGCGTCGCGATACCCGCGCCGTCGAATTGCATTGCGCGGTAGGTCGCGCCGTCAAAGCCAATCTCGCCGATGCAATGCAGGATGATGTCCTTCGCCATGACACCGGCCTGCAATTTGCCTTCCAGGCGGAAGTGCATCGTCTCGGGTACCTTGATGAGCAACTTGCCCGTACCCATCACGAATCCGGCGTCTGTATTGCCGATGCCGGTGGCGAACTGGTTGAACGCGCCGGCCATGCAGGTGTGCGAGTCGGTGCCGAAGAGCACTTCGCCGGGGCGCGTGTGGCCTTTGGCCGGCAGCGCGGCGTGGCAGACACCCGCGTAGCGCGAGCCGTATTGGCGCTTCAGGTTGCCCTTGACCGCGTCATAGACCCAGTGGCCTTTCGGGTCGTCAATGACGTCATAGAAATACGGCAACTCCTGTTCGCTGGCGAATTCGCGGAGGATGTCCACATTGCGGTTGGACTTCGAGTCGGCGGTGAAAATGTAGTGGTCGGGGATGATGACGATTTTATTTTTGTCCCAGACCCTGGCGGTCTTGCCGAACTCGCGCTTGAATACGCCGATGGTGCCCGGGCCGCACACGTCGTGCGTCATGAGCACGTCTGCGCTTACCCAGATATTGTCGCCGGCCTGCACACTGGCCTTGCCGGAGGCGCGGGCGAGAAGTTTTTCAGTCAACGTCATAATCGCAACAGAGTAGCCGAGGTGCGCGGTCAGTTCAACTGCGGCTTTAGGCGGGGCAGCTTAATCCTGTAAAGGTGCCTGTGCGCTTATGGCTTACGGCTGTGATACATCGCCACGAGCGCCGCGCCGATGGCCTGCGAAAGTTCGCCGAGTTCCGCCGGCACAATCTTGATGGTGTTTTTTTGCGGTTCCCACAGATACGGCCGGGCGGCGGCGCGGATGCCGTTCATGTAGCGCTCGCGGAATTCCGGCGTGGTCGCCTCGTGATCCATCAACCCGCCGCCGATGACGGCGATGCCGGGATCGAACGCCATGACGAGGTTCGCGACGTGAATGCCCATGACGCGTGCCTGAAAATCGAAAATCTCCAGCGCTAGTGCGTCGCCTTTTTGCGCGCGAGTGCGGAGCGAAAGGACTTTCTCCTTGATCGGCGCGGTGGATTTAGCGAGTTCGTGTTCGGGATGACGCTCGATGAATTTCGCAAGCAATTGCGGCAGGCCGGAAATGGTGGTGTAAGCCTCCACGCAGCCCCAGTCGCGCCCGCAGCCGCAGGTGAACGGCTTGCCGCCGAGGCCGAGGAGCTGCAAGGCCGCCGGCATATGGCCGGCTTCCATGCCGGCGAGGGTGTCGCCATCGAGGCAGAGGCCATCCGTTCCGACGAACGCCGCGCCGAGGCCGGAGCCGGGCATGAGCATCATGACACTGGATTTGGTGTTGCCGCGCGCGAGCCGCGCCTCGGCCACCCCGCCGAAGTTGCCATCGTTGCCGCAGACGAGCGGCATTTCACGGCCGGCCTGCTTGGAAAGCGCGGCCTTGTAATCAGAAAAAACATCCCAGCCAGAAAAGCTGGCGGGCAGATTCGGCGTTTTGCTCCAGACGCCGTAGCGTTCATACGGCCCGGGAATGGAAAGCCCCACGCCCGCGACCTGCGACCATTGGAGATTGTTATGCGAAAGGAATTCACCGGCACCGGAAATCCAGGCGTTGATGACCGCTTCGCGGCCTTTTTCCGAACTGGTGGAACGCTGCAAAACTTTGCTGGTGACGCTTTCGCCGTTTTCCCACACGGCGCAAAATTTGGTGGTGGTCGCACCGCTGTCCGTACCGATGAATACTTTTTTGCTCATGATGGGGCGATAAGTTGCGGACTGCGACGGCAAAGGCAAGAATTATTCGCGTTTCTCCACTGAACTCGCTTAACTTGTCGCCGGCGTGACTCCGCACGAAACATTTTCCAAATTGCTCCGCCGCGATGTGCCTTTGCTCGCGCTCGCGCCGATGCAGGACGTGACGACGTTGGAATTTATGCGCGTCATTGACCGCTATGGCGGGCCGGAGGCTTACTGGACGGAATATTTCCGCGTCCACGGCGATTCGCGACCGGAAAAATGGATTCTCGATTCCATTACCAAAAATCCCACCGGCAAACCCGTCATCGCGCAGCTCATCGGCAACGACATTCCGGCGCTCGTCCGCACGGCGAAGCTGCTGCAAAAATTTCCAGTCGCCGCGATTGATCTGAACCTCGGCTGTCCCGCGCCCATCGTTTATCGCAAATGCGCCGGCGGCGGACTGTTGCGCGAACCAAAGAAGATTGACGCCATTCTCGGCGCGTTGCGCGACGCGGTGATGGTGCCGTTCACGGTGAAAACGCGCATCGGCTTCGAGTCGCCCGCCGAATTTGACACGCTGTTGCCGCTGTTCGCAAAGCATCCGATTGATTTGCTCACCGTTCACGCGCGCACGGTCACGCAGATGTATCGTCCTGGTGTGCGCTATGATTTGATCGCGCGGGCGGCGAAGGAGATGAAGTGTCCGGTGTTCCTCAACGGCAATGTCTTCAGCGCGGCGCAGGCAAAGCAACTGCTCGCGGAAACAAAAGTCCGCGGCCTGATGATCGGGCGTGGCGCCATCCGCAACCCGTGGCTGTTCGACCAGATTCACGCCGGGTTGCGCGGCGAAAAAATTAAATTGCCGACGGGCCGCGATGCGCTGGCCTACATTCGCGAGTTGTGGGACAACGAAATCACGCCCGGCGTGCGCGAGTCTGCGCAGGTGCAGCGGATGAAGAAATTCATGAACTTCATCGGCGACGGCGTTGGTGAAAAATTTCTGCACGAAATCCGCCGCGTGGTGACCACGGCGGATTTTTTCCGCGTCTGCGAAACTTTTCTGGACCACGACCAGCTGATGCCGTTGGAACCTTTGGCAGCTTCGGAAACACCCTTGGATTTGCCCAAGGCATTTTGAGCCGGCCGCCGGAAAACCGCCGGTGTCTAATTCAATTTCAATGGGCCTTCCAGCGCGGCGCGGCGCATTGTTCCCGGCTGGGACATGAGTTCCTTGAGCTGCGACAGGTAATTTTCGAAGACACCGCGCGGTGAGGTTTCATGGCGCACGCAAATCCACGCCGCCTTGCCGACGATTTCGCCCATCATGCCGCAGGTTCGCATCACGCGCACCGGGCCAAGGCCGTCGTGGGTTACGCTGATGTCGCGTCCGGCTATGAAGAGGTTGCTCACGTTGCGGCTGTAAAGGCAGCGGTAGGGCGCCCAATACGGGCCTTTGTAGGAATATCCTTTTTCGCTTACCGTCGCTTTGGAAATGAACTCCTCGCCTTCCAGGCCTTTTTGATAGGCCGGGTTCGGATGATGCAGATCAATGGCCCAGGTGCAGGGAAAAACACCGTCAGGCCAAATGTGATTGGTGGTGAAATCCGGCGCATCCAAAATCACGTCGCCAAGCAACCGCCGCGATTCGCGTTTGCCGGCAATGAACGCGGCCCAGCCGATGCGATGGTTCGGATAAAGTTTATCCACATTTTTCAGCGTGTCCCAGGCGCCATACATCGCGCGGAAATTCAAATCACGGATTTGCTCGATGTCGGTGATAGGATTTTTGTCAAACCCGCTTTCCCAAAACCAGCCGCCCAACTGGCCAAGACCTTTCTTGTCGGTGACGGGACCTTTGGTGCGTCCGGGAAATGGCTTGTCGCTCAAATCAATCGCCCATGGGCAGCGCGGGAATGGCACGGCGACATTGCCCGCTTCACAGGCCATCGCCAGCGCGGTCTTGTCCTTGCATTCGCATTTGAGCACCTGATTCGTGTCCGACGTATCCATCACGTTCCAGAGATTGCTCAAACCCTGGTGCTCCTCGCGCGACATTTCGTAATCCGCTCCGGCAAGAAAGCCCAGCGTGCCATCGCCGGTGCAATCGGCGAAAAACTTTGCCGTGAGTCGCAGGCGGCGCGCCGTTGTGATGTGTTGCGCCACCACCGCCGTGATGCGCTGGCCGCGCGTTTCGACGGCAAACACGCGCTGTTTCAGAAATAACGTGATGCGCGGTTCGGCGCCGACGACATCCGTTTTACGCGCGTCACCATAAATCGTGCCGGCCTTGGCGTTGCCATCGGCCGGACCCTTTGGGCGGACGAGTTCTTCCACGATGTCGCCGATATGCGGGTAGGGTTTTTGTTGCGTGTGTCCTTCCGGCCAGACGCGCACCTCGGAACTACTGTTGCCGCCCAGTACCGGACGATCCTGCACGAGCGCGACCTTCAACCCGTTGCGCGCCGCTGAAATCGCAGCGCTCGAGCCGGCAATACCGCCGCCAACCACGATCAGATCAAACGTGCCGCCGTCCTCCGGCGTTTCCGGCAAACCAAGCGCCACGCGGCGAAACCTGGTCAATGCTTTCAGCTCATTTGGCGGCGTGAACGCAGAATCTTTGCAGAACACAATGGCATCACATCTTCCCTCGAAACCGGTCAAATCATGCAACGCCACCGTCACCTGTTGATTCACCTCGACCCTGCCGCCATCCTGCCAATGCCAGGCCGCGCCCTCGGTGCCGAAAGTGGTGGCCAGCGGTTTGCCGTTGATGAGCAGCTGGAATTTCCCCGGTGTTCCCGGCACTTGCCACGGCGCCACCCAGTCGCGGGTCCGCACCCAGACGCGATAGTTTCCCGGTGTTGGAAAATTGGCGGTCGTCACCGCATCTTTCACTGGCGCACCGAGACCGTGCGCTAGCAGATAAGGCGAACCCATCTGTTCCATGGACTGCTGATCCAAATCCCAGCCACCCGGATCCGCAAACTGTTCGGCTTCGAGAAAAACATTTTGGCTGCGGACGCCGGTGCCAATCATTACGCAGCCGACGACCAGAATCAGCAGGGTTTTCAATGTTCGCATGAGTTGGAAGCGGATTTGTGAGAACCCGGCATGATCTCACTATTTCTAACGATGCTTCGCCGGTGCCAACCGGTTCACCAGAAAATCTTCGTAAGCGCCGAGGTCTTTCCATTGCGCGGCCACGTTGACTGATCGGGCCTGGGGATCCATGACCGTAAAACCATCGTCGGTGACCCGGAGGTTGAGTTTCTCCATCACGCACAAATCCTGATGTATCGCCAGATACACGGCGACGGTGTCATATAAGGTGCTGCTGCGACGGTCAGCCATGTCGGTTGGCAACGTGGAGTTATCGGCAACCCACAGCCGATAATTGATAACGAGGTCGGCGGTGACTTGGTTGGTTGCGTCGCGGACTTGCTCGTATTTCTCGCCCGCCAGTTTCACGAGGCCGCAGGTGTCGAGCGGCGTGATGGTGACGTCCCAAGGGGCGGCAAATACCGCCTGCAACGCCTTGGGATCGGCCTTCACGTTCCATTCCGCGCAAGGCTTCTTCGCCCCGCCGTAGCCCAGACGAACGCTGCCATCCATGCCCACGAACTGGGCATGCAGTGCGATGTTCGGCTCGCGTTTCAACGCGGCGGCAATGTTTGGCGCGGGTCCGATGCAGATCAACGTGACGGGTTGCGGCGAGTTCATGATGGTGTCAATGATCGCCTGCACGCCGTCGGCGTAAATCTTGCCGGGATAGGACTTCAGTTCGTAATCTTTAACCCACGGGGCCTGGCGTCCGTCACCTTTCGGAACCAAGTCGAGGCCCACGCCCACGGGCACATCGCTGCGGCTTGCGCGTTCCAGAAATTTGGCCAGCAGCCGGGCGCGGTAATCGGCCCGGCCGTAATCGCCCACGACCAGTTTCAAGTCCAACTCGGGTGATTTGAGCAGCAGGGCCAACGCCCAAGTGTCGTCAATGTCGTCGCCAATATCCGTGTCGAGGATAACCGGCATGGGCTTGGCGGATGGCGCTTCGCCGGCGCGGGTGGTTGGAGCGTTGAGGCCAAGCATGATCAGGCAGAGACCGAGCCGACAAAACGCCTGTAATGTCGTCGAATTACAAAATGCGAAAGAGGTCATGCATGGAGCATCGCAGAAGCGCGGAATGCATGTCAACGGGTTGATACGTTCATTTCCCGAAGCGTTCTTTTGCCCAATTCTTGAATACATTTTGTGCCTGCTTGCCGTCGCCGGGGAAACCATTGTGCTGCACCATCCAGATGAGGACGAGTCCCTGTTGAAACCGGATTTCCATGCCGGTTGAATAGGCTCCGCCGTGTCCGACCGAATCGGAGCCAATGTTCAGGCCAAAGCTGTAGCTGTTATTAACGTTCATCGGCGTTTGTCGCTTGGTCAACTCTTGGAACGCCGATTTGCTCAAATACCGCCGGCCCTTCAACTCGCCCTGGTTGAGCAGCATCTGGCAAAACAACGCCGTGTCCTGCGCCGTGGAAAAAAGCCCGCCCGCCGGCATCGGGAAACGCCGCGTCCGGTCGGTGAGCGGATAATGAAGCTGGGTAACCGGAATCTCCGCGAGGTCCGTCTTGGTGTCATTCGGGTGATAGGATTTTGCCAGGCGGCGCACCTGTTTCTCGGTCGGCCAGAATGTCGTGTCTTTCATGCCGAGCGGATCGAACAGCCGCTGTTGCATGAAGTCCTCATATTTCATCCCGCTCACCACTTCGAGGATGCGGGCGGCGGTGTTGATGCCGGCGTTGGCATATTGGTAATGCGTGCCCGGCTCGGTCTGGAGCGGCGTCATCGCGTAGCTGCGCACGGCGGCAGCCAGCGGCAGGCCGTCGAGCGTCGGTTCCTCGATGGCGGATTTGAACGGCAGACCGCTCATGTGACTGAGCACTTCACGAATGGTGATGGGATGCGCTGGTTTACGGAGCAGCACATGATTGTTGTCCTTCTCCGTTACCACCATCTGACCGTGGAATTCCGGCAGATATTTTTCCACCGGATCGTCGAGTGCGATTTTTCCTTCGTCCACCAGCATCAAAACCGCCGTCGCAGTCATCACCTTCGACTGCGAGGCAATCCAAAACAGTGCGTTCTGGGCCATCGCCTTGTGCCGGGCGATGTCAGCAAACCCGACTGTCTCCACCGAAAGCACCTTGTCTTTGTCCGCGACCAGCGCGACCGCGCCGGCAAGTTCGTGTTTGTCCACGAACGGCTTCAGGAGCGGGACTACGGAAGCCGTGGCTTCGGCAAACGCCGGGGTTGCGAAGGTGAAAGCGGTCGCCAAAGCGACCAGTGAAAGGAGGGGTTTCATGGATGGGAAATTTATATCTGGAAACAGCTATATCGGCAACGCCGGCCTGCTGCTGCGGGTTATCCCAATGCTTCTTATTTCGCCTCGTCGCGTACCAGCCGGACAAAGTCGTAAATCCGGATCACGTCCCCTTGCGGCCCGCGCCCGTGCGGAAACATTTTCGGATCGCCGGTTTTCGGATCGCTCCGTTGTGCGCCGGCGCCGTGCACATCCACATAATGATACTCGCCGCCTTGGTTTGGTTGCCGTGCCACGGCCGGCGAATTGCCAAAACCTGGCCCCGCGCCGGGTCCGTCACCACCGCCGCCGCGCTCCGGCGGCCCGCCCGCCATGGCGCGAGAAGACATCCAGCCGGCTGCGCGACCGAAGGTCACATACATCGCCGCACCGCCGCCATGCAATCCGGCGTGCGTCGTGCCCGACCAGTAAAACGGCCAGTCCACCTGATGCGCCTCGTTGGTGAACGTGGTGCTGCTGAACACCGGATCAATCGCCGGTGAATGGCTGGTGTCCGGCGAACGCGAATAATCCACGAGGCTTTGCAGTTCCTTCACGTTCGGTAGGCGCCAGTCGGCGTGGCCGAGAAATTTCGCCGCGTTTCGCTTTTGCACCCACGCCAGCGCCGCTTCCCAGTTCATGCCGGTGCCGCTGTCGGTCTGCGACCACATCAAGCCGGTGGCGCGGTCGCTCACCGTGCCGTCGCGGTTGTCGTGGAAATCATTTTTGCCGTAGGCTGGGTTGCCGCGCACGCAGAGCACGAAAAAAGTTTTCTGCGTGTTGCCGCCCGGCATGAACAAATCATAGCCCTTGATGCGGCCGTCGGCGAAGTTCACGCCAAACAATTTGTCGAAGCCCCGCGCGCCTTTGCCGACATATTTCGTATTGGAGGCGAATTGCGAATCGATTATGCGCTCACCCTCGCTTGGGTTGCCATAGGCGAACCTGAAAAACTTCGTGTCAATGAACGGCGTGAGCCGCGACGTATCCATGTTCATCGGGCCGCTGGGATCTGTGCCGCTGGCGTTGAACAACGAGTAGAGTTCCTTGACGCTTGGCAGCCGCCAGTCGGTGAAGCCGCCAAACCTCGCGGCATTGAGCCTTGCGGGCAGCGCCTGTGCCTGCGCGAGCGTGAGTTTGTCGGCGCGATTCAGCACGCCGTTGCCGTCGGTGTCCGGGCTGCGCTGCCACGTCAGGCCGGTGACGTTGTCGCGCACCGTCAAGCCGTCCGCCGCCGGCAGGTAGCTCGGCGTTCGGCTCGGATGTTGCGCGTCCTGTCCGTAATACGCCTGGCCTGGCGGTGGCGCGGCGACGACGCTGAAATTGTCGTAGCATTGCGTCTGCCCCGTGCCGACGATGGGATAAGTCAGTGCGGTGGCTTGGGTGTTCCACGCCACGCTGGCGGCAAAAAGTGTGACGGATAAAATCTTCATGGTTGGTTGATTCTTTGCGGGCAATCTATCGCAAATCACCTTAAGACAACATGAATGAAATGCGGGCTTGTTCTTCAGCGGGCTTGATGAGCCCTGAAAAATCCTGTCCAATACCGGCATGATACCATCTGTCTGCTGCCTATGGGTCTGACCAAGCTGGGCTGGAATGCCGGGCGCGACCAACAGTTCGCGCCTTATCTCGCGATGGGTTTCGTCCCGGCCCGCATCGCGGTGGAGGACAAGCATTTCTATCGCGTTTGGACGGTGGATGCAGAACTTACCGCGCAAGTCACCGGCAAGTTCATTCACGAATCGCGCCGCGATCATTCGGTTCTCCCCAAAGTCGGCGATTGGGTTGCCGTGAAACTCGTGCCCAACGAGGAGAAGGCCGCGATTCAAGCTGTGTTGCCGCGCACTACGCAAATCACCCGCAAGACGAGTGGTCGCAATACCGCCGCGCAAATTCTCGCGACGAACATCGAAACCGTCTTTCTAGTCACCGCCGCCGACCCGACGTTTAACACCGCGCGACTGGAACGGATGCTCGTGATGGGCCGCGAAAGCGGTGCTCGCCCCGTGGTGTTGCTCAACAAGATTGATTTGTGCGACGACCTCGACGCCAAACTCGCCGAGGCTACGGCAGCAGCGGGTGATGCGCTCGTGCTCGCCGTCTGCGCGCTCACGGGGCGCGGCATCAAAAAACTTTCCGCGCAAATCAAGAAGGGCGAAACCGTCGCCTTCATCGGCACTTCCGGCGTCGGCAAGTCGAGTCTCATCAACCAGCTCTATGGCGAAGACTTGATGCCGACGATTGAAGTGCGCGAACAGGATTCTAAAGGCCGCCACATGACCTCCTGGCGCGAAATGATTTTTCTGCCGAAGGGTGGCGTGGTTATTGACACGCCCGGCATGCGGGAATTTCACCTCTGGGGTGCGGGCGAAGGTGCGAAGGAATCGTTTCCCGAAATCGAAGCGCTCGCACCGGGCTGCCATTTTCGTGATTGCACACATACGCAGGAGAAAGATTGCGCCGTGCTCGCCGCCGTCGCCGCCGGCACGCTGCCGCGCGAACGGCATGAAAGCTTCGTCAAACTCCAACTGGAGATCAGTTACCTTCGCAAATCCGAGAAACAAGCCGGCTGGCAACACCGCCGGAAAAGCGACCGCGTGGCCCATCGTGTGTTCAACAAGCGGGTTTGAGCCACGACAATAAAGTGGAGGTGAAAGTTATCAACGGGCATCGCCCTCGGGGCAGTGCATTCCGCACCACCCCGGGCTTTGGTATCAGTCCCGTCAGATTTTTGCGGGCACGATGATGAAGGGCACGCCGCGCCGACAGAAGAGCCGTTGCAAAGCAAACACTGCGTAGTTGTGGAGCCATCGCGTCCAGATAGTTTCCTGTTTGAAAGCCAGTTGTCCACCGAACAGGACGGCATCGGGATTTTGTTTGAGCAACTCGTCGCTCAACGCGGTAATCTTGGTAATGATGTCATGGCCGACACCAGTGACGGCATCCGCCGTAAAGCCGTGCCGGCGGGCAAACTCCACATAGCGTTGGACGCCGGCGGTAGTTTCTGACTTCAGTCGTTCCAATTCCTCCGCGCCTTTAAAACTGCCTGCGTCCAGCACGCCGACTTGCACGAAAATGAAAGTGCCGAAAGTTTCCGGGAACAGGCGCGGGATGCCGAGGAAAGTGTGCAGTCCAAGGCCGTTGAAACCGTTGACGAATACGATGGCGGTGCGGCCTTTGGTAACCCGCTGGGTGTCGGTGAGGTTTATCCCGGCAACCGCCGGTTGCGTAGCGGTTTCAACGAGTGTATCGAGCCGCTTCAAATCCTTCATCGCGGTGTGGTAGTGCTTTTTGACAAGGAAGGCGAGTGCCACCACCGCACCGGTTACGACCAGCGTAATCCAGCCACCGTCGTTAAATTTAACAACGCACAGCGAGACGAGAATGAAGCTCGTAAAACAAAGACCGATGCCATTGATAAGCAGTTTGCTCTTCCATTGCGGTCCGGTCATACGGTTTTTCCACCAGTGCCTAACCATGCCGAATTGCGATAGTGAGAAGGTGATGAAGACGTTAATGCTGTAAAGCACCACGAGCAAGTCCACCGCACCGTGGGTTGCGAGCATCACAAACAAGCCGGCACCGCCCATCAATACGATGCCGTTTTGCGTCACGAACCGGTCGCTCAAGGTGGCAAAGCGTGCGGGAAACCAGCGGTCCAGTGCCATGTTGGCCAGCACGCGCGGGCCGTCGATGAACCCGGCTTGAGCCGCAATGAATAGTAACACCGTCGCCGACAACATGCTGATCGTGACAAACCAATGACCGGTGGCGCCCGGCCAGTGGGCGGTGATTTGCTCGAATAGCACGGCGTTGAGGGTTTTGCCTTCCACCGGATGCACCGCGTAGATCAAGTAGGCGATCAACAGGCCAAACACTGTGATGGCCAGTGATGCGCCCATGTAGTTCATCGTGCGCTTGCCGGTTTGTACCCGCGGTTCGCGCAGGATGGGTAGGCCGTTGCTCACGGCTTCGATGCCCGTATAAGTTCCCGCGCCCATACTGTAGGCCTTGAGCATCAGTGCGAGCATCCCCAACCAGCCGAGTTCCATGCGCGCGGCATGAATCTGCGTTGTGGTCTGACTGGCGATGTCGGACAGATCTCCCGCATGACTGAAGATGGCGGCAAGAATCGCAATGCCGTGCGTCACGCAGAATAGAAAAAATACCGGCAACATCAGCATCACGGATTCTTTTACGCCTCGCAGGTTCAGCACGGTAAGGAAAACCACGCCGCCGGCGGCCACCGCAAGTTTCCATGATTGCCAGGCCGGCGGCAGCAGCGAGAACAACGCGTCCGCACCGCTCGCCACCGAAATCGTGATGGTTAAAACATAATCCACGAGCAGCGCCGAACCGGACACCACGCCAGCCGCCGGCGAAAGTAATTTACTCGCGACCAGATAACCACCGCCGCCGGAAGGAAACAGCTCGATGATCTGGCGGTAGCTGGCGCAGATGACCACGATGGTCGCCACGCATGCCAGCGCCACAAACACGCCTAACGCTGTATGCGTCCCCAGCGCCTTAAATGTTTCCTCCGGGCCGTAGCACGATGATGACAAACCATCCGCACCCAGCCCCACCCAGGCGAGCACTGCGATGAGGGATATTTTATGGAACAGTCCGCGGTCGGATAAATTCCGCGCCCGCCCGATGAACAAGGTTTTCAGATTCCAGTTTTTCATAAACCAATGACTGCGATGGCACGGAGGCATGAAGCTTCCGCGCATTTGTTTTCACTGGGGATCTTAAAATCCCACCACACGGTGGGGCAGAGGATCGCCCTTCCAAGGGCCGACGAGGTTAGCTGACGGGCTAGGTCTTGAAAGTGACCCGGTCGAGGGTTTGCCTCGACCTGCGCCCCATCCTGATGTCGCCATCAGGAATTGGTTCCCCCGCGCTACCTTGCAGGAAGGCAAGGCAGCTTAGGCTGCACTCAGGGGAATATGGCGAAGCATCTACCGGTTGTCAAATCGAGGGCGGCGTGATGAATCTGTAGTTACCGCCGTATATTCCGCGTGTGAGGGAGTTTGGGGGGAAATGAAATGGAATTCCTATTGCCTGCGGGAGCTTGAATAATGGCTCCCACCCAGTTTAGTTCCCAACCCCGGAACCTACTTTGTCTGGCTGAACAGCACGAACACCCGCGGTCCGCGCGGCGTGGTGACGGCGAATTGTTTTTCCGCCTCCGTGTGCGGCACGGCCAAACCGTCGGAGTGTTTGTCGTGCGCCGGCTTGCCATTCACCAGCAGCATGTAGTGGTGCGTGGTGTTTGCCGGAATGTCATGGAGCGTGAGCTGCCAGACCCCCTGCGTCCGGTCAAATTTCAGCGGCGCCTTCTGCCAGCCATTGAACGTGCCGGTCACTGCTACCGATATCGGCTGCGGGCCGGGCGTTTCCGTCTGCCAGCGAAAAACTTTGCTGAAGGTCCCCGTGCGTTTGCCCGCCCCGGGCTTGGCTGGTGAATGATTGTGTTGACTGGGTTGTGACATGTTAAAAAATTGCATCACACAATATCCTTGAATGGGAAAAACTCAAGCCGGTTGGCCACACCGCCCGGCAGCAATCGTCGCTGCAAAAAATCAGCTTCCCCATTTCACTTCGAATCCGCGCCGGATGGGTTTATCATCCCGCCCGAAGACCATGAGTAATCACCCACACCCCAAGCTGATAGTTTTACTTGGGACGAATGCCTCCGGCAAAAGTGCGCTGGGCATCCAACTCGCCAGCCACTTCGGTGGCGAGATCATCTCGGCGGATTCGCGCCAGATTTACCGGGGCTTGGACCTTGGCAGCGGGAAGATCACCCCGGAGCAGGCGCGGCTGGTGCCGCATCACCTGATTGATGTGGCCGAAGTGACCGATTTCTACTCCCTGGCGGAATATCAGCGGGCCGCGTATGGCGCGATTGATACCATTGCGGCAGCCGGGAAGATGCCATTCCTAGTGGGCGGCACCGGCTTGTATATCAGCGCCATCGTCGAGGGCTATGAACTGGTGAACGTGCCGCCCAACGAACCGCTGCGCGCCGAACTGGAGAACCTGTCTCTGGAGCAACTGGTCGAGCGCTTGGAAAAAGCCGATCCCGAGGCCGCTGGTAAAATTGACCGGAAAAATTCCCGCCGGCTCATCCGCGCCCTGGAAGTCGCCGCCGCCGGACATTCCCACTCAGCCGGACGCAAGCGCCTGCCGCGCTACGACTGCCTGCAACTGGGCTTGAGCTGGCCGAAGGAAATCCTTGAGGAACGGATTGAAAAGCGGCTGCGGGAACGGTTGGCCGGCAGCATGATCGAAGAAGTGGCCGGACTCCGTGCCTGTGGCATCTCCGATGTGCGGCTTGAAAAACTGGGATTGGAGTATCGCTTCATCACGCGGTATCTGCGCGGCGACATCGCCACGCTGGATGAACTGCGCCTCCAGCTGGGCATCGCCATCCGGCAGTTTGCCAAGGACCAGCTCACCTGGTTCAAGCGCGACCGCCGGATCATCTGGCTGGACACCACCAAGGATTACTTCCAGGAAGCCTGCGACCGCATTCAAGCATGGGCAAATGCGAAGGCGGCGTGAAGGTTGTCGGGGAAAATTAGGCGGAAGTTCCACCTGAAATTCGCTCCGGATGGAGCTGGGCGTGGTGGTGTCCGTCTGCCAAGACCTAGCGCCGCGCCGCCTTGACTTGCGCGCAAAGTTTCCTTCCTTGCGGACGACCTCCGATACATAGGAAAGGACGTCCGCAATGTAGGAAACATCGTTTGCAAGATGTAAAATTTCATGGAATGGGCTGAAAATGAGGAATTTAGGTGGAAAACCGGCTTTTCACCTCAAAACCGGCCTCCGGCCAGCCTCAAACCGGGTGCGAAACGGGGAAAATACCTGTTTGCCAAGTCCCGCAGCCATGCCCGACCTCCCCGCGCGGGATTGGAGATTGCGAAAAATTCGGGCTGGAAAAGGGCGAGAATAATTAGCTTGAAGCTGTGTTTAATATTAATTGACCGTCTACAACCGGCTGATTAGCTTCCGCCGGTGAATCGGAAAATTCTTCCCGTTTTTGCGCACATCCTGGCCTTTGGCTGCCTTTTGGCCCGTGCGCAATCCGTTCCGGGAGATGAGCATTGGGACTGCCGTTTTGGCCTGCCCGGCGCCAATGGCGCGGTTACGACTATTGCCGTGCGCGGAAACGATGTCTACGCCGGCGGCACCCTGATTACCACCTTCGGAAACGTGATGGCTAACAACATCGCCAAATGGGACGGGCAAACTTGGACGGCGCTGGGTGCCGGCATCAGTTCCTCCGGGCAGGCCATTATTTACCGGATTGCCTTTGGCTCCAATGGCGACCTTTATGCGGGCGGCATGTTCACCGCCGCAGGCAGTGCAGCTGCCACCAACGTCGCGCGCTGGGATGGTGTGAATTGGTGGCCTTTGGGCGGCGGCGTAAGCGGCGGTTACAATCCGGGTGTCAACTGTATCGCCGTTGCCGGCAATCTCGTATTTGTGGGTGGTTCCTTCACGAACGCCGGCGGGCACTTGATCAAATCGCTTGCGCAATGGGATGGCACCAACTGGTCGGCGCTGGGCGCGGGGGTTGACCACGGCACCAACACCTACGTGGGCGCCCTGCTCATGGATGGGAATAATCTTTACGCGGGAGGCAATTTCACCAATGCCGGCGGCCAAACCATCGGCGGGATTGCAAAATGGGACGGCACCAACTGGTCGGCGTTGGGCAGCGGTCTGACGGGTTCCAGCCTCACCGTGACGGGCCTCCGCAAATTCGGCACGAATCTCGTTGTCTGCGGCAGTTTTACCAACGCGGGCGGCGTGGCGGCCACCAACATCGCCCAATGGAACGGCACGCAATGGTCGGCGCTGGGCGGCAGCGTGACTGCGGCGATCAATACGATGACCGCAGATGACCGCAACGTTTACATCGGCGGACATTTCACCACCGCTGGCGGTGTGACGGTGACTAACGTAGCGCGTTGGGACGGCACCAACTGGTCCAGCATCGGCGCGCTGACCTATGCGGACCCCGGCGCCGCTGGCACGGAATGGACCTACACGCTGGCCATCGGGCCAAACGGGAAATTGCTCGCCGGCGGATATTTCAGCAAGGCCGATGCGCAGGGGGTGCAGAATCTCGCGCAATGGGACGGCACCCGCTGGAGCGCCTGGGCAGCCGATAACCTTGGCCTGTCGCAGGTCATCTACGCCCTTGCGCCCGCATCGGATGCGCTTTATGCCGGCGGATGGTTTTATACTGCGGGCAGAGCGGGGGCCAATCAAGTTGGTCGCTTCGATGGTACCAACTGGTCGGCTTTGGGCGGTGGTATTGTCGGCAAGATGACGTTGGGGCGTGTGGCCGCGGCGGCTTTCAACGGTCCGGATTTTTACATCGGCGGAACTTTTACGAACGCCGGTGGTATCGTCGTCAGCAATATTGCCAGGTGGAACGGGACATCTTGGTCGTCCGTCGGCAACGCCAACAATTCCGTTTATGCCTTTGCCTCAGATGGCGCGAACCTCTATGTGGGCGGCGCCTTCACCAGTATTGGCGGCATTATCGCCAGCGGCGTCGCCAGGTGGAACGGTTCCTCGTGGTCGGCGCTGGGGTCGGGACTGAATAATACCGTAACCGCCCTCGCTTGGGGCGCAGATGGACTTTACGCGGGTGGCAATTTTACTGCGTCCGGCACTTCCAATGTCAATTACATCGCCCACTGGGACGGCGCGAATTGGGTTCCGCTGGGCACTGGGGCCACCAATGGGTTGAACAACAGCGTCCGGGCCATCGTTGTGAGCGGTTCGACGATTTTTGTGGGCGGCTCGTTCACCATCGCCGGCGGACTGTCTGCCAGCATGGTGGCCAAATGGGACGGGACTTCGTGGACCACACTCGGCACCGGCATTCAAGGAACTGCGGTTAACGCCCTCGCCGTGATCGGCAACCGCCTTTACGCCGGCGGACAATTTACTTCCGCTGGCGGCCTTGCCGCCACCAACCTCGCCTGCTGGGAAAGCACTTCCTGGACCCCCATGGGCAGTGGCACCACCGCCAACGGCACGGCTCCCCTTGGCGCGGTGATGGCGCTGGCAGTCCGGGACAACGATCTTTACGTCGGTGGCACTTTTCAATGCGTGGGGCAAAAACCGGCTTATCGCCTCTGCCGCTGGAATGATCAAACCACTTTTCTCCCGCCCGCCACCATGCAATCCGCCAGTCCGGCGATTCGCTCAGACAGACAATTTCATATGCGCGTTGCGGTGAGCGGCGGAGCCAGCTACGTGGTGGAGGCGTCAACTAATCTCACTAACTGGATACCATTACTGACCAATAGCGCCGGCGCTATTGATTTTGTAGACATCGCGGCCACGAACCAGCCAACGCGGTTTTACCGCACGCGGCAGATACCTTGAGCAGCTATTGGCTGCTGAAAAGCTTTTCCACCTTCGCCTTCACGCTTTCATCCATCTTGATGAGCGGCGGCCAGGCGCGTTTGAAACCTTCGCCGGGAATTTTCTTCGTCGCATCAAAACCCATTTTGCTGCCGATGGCGATCTCGCTCGTCGCGTGGTCGAGCACGTCGGACGGGCCTTTGGTGAAGATGCTGTCGCGCTGCGGATCGGTGTTGGCCGTGAGATGGAACAGCACTTCGCTGGTGTTGTGCACGTCCACGCCGGCGTCCACCACCACGATGTATTTCGTGAACATCATCTGTCCCATGCCCCAGAGGCCGTGCATGATTTTGTAGGCCTGCATCGGGTAGGTCTTCCTGATGCTGACGAAAACGAGGTTGTGGAACACGCCTTCCGCCGGCAGCGCGATGTCCACGATCTCGGGGAAATTCATCTTGAAGATGGGTAGGAACAATTTCACGCTCGCGCCGCCGATGTAAAAATCCTCCATCGGCGGAATGCCGACAATCGTCGCCGGATACACCGCGTCCTTGCGATGCGTGATGGCGGTGACGTGAAACACCGGATACGGCTCGGGCAAGGTGTAATAACCGGTGTGATCGCCGAACGGCCCTTCCTCGCGCAACGGTTCGGTTGGGTCAATATAACCTTCGATGACGAAGTCGGCGTTGGCCGGGACTTCCAGATCGTTCGTCTCGCACTTTACCAGTTCGACGGATTTTTTGCGGAGATAACCGGCGAGCAGAAATTCATCCAGTCCGTCGGGCAGCGGCGCGGTGGCGGCAAAGGGAAACATCGGGTCGCCGCCGATGAAAATGGCGACGGGCATCCGCTCGCCGCGTTCGTAATAACGACGGCCATGGCGCGCGGCGACTTTTTGCAACTGCCAGTGCATGCCGGTGGTCTGGTCGTCGTAAATCTGGATGCGATACATGCCGAGATTCCGTTCGCCGGTGTCCGGGTCGCGCGTGACGACGCAGGGCAGGGTGATGAAACGTCCGCCGTCGAGCGGCCAGCATTTAAGGATGGGAAGATTGAGGAGCGTTGGCGGATTTGGCGAAGTGCCCTTCTGCCAATCCGGTGCCGGCGGCCAACTTTTGGCAGACGCGGGTGCATCAAACTTCTGAATCACGTCTTTGCATGAACCGCTCTTCACGGTTTTCGGTTTCGCGTGGCGCAAATCCAACGCGAGCGCGAGCAGCTTGATGGCTTCCTTGAAGCTCGTCGGCGGCTTGGCCTTCATCAATGCGCCGAGTTCGTTCGCGACTTCGTCCACGGATTCCGCGCCCATGCTCAGGGCCATGCGCTTGTGCGAACCGAGCGTGTTGATGGCGACGGGAAAGGGAGAGATGACGCCGTTGACGGTGGGCTTTTCGAACAGCAACGCCTTGCCGCCGCCGGGCAATTTCATTTCGCGGTCGGCGATCTCGGTGATCTCCAGTTCGGTGGCAACGGGCGAGGAAATGCGTTTGAGTTCGCCCGCCTGGTCGAGGGCGTTGACGAAATCGCGGAAGGAATCAAAAGCCATACGCCTGCGAAGTTAACTGAAATCATCACAACCGGCAATGCGGAGAAGACGATCGTTGATAATAAGACAATCGCAATAATAGAACACGGCCCGGCTTTTTGAAAAGCCGGGCCGTGCAGAGGAGGAACTACAACTGCAAATAATTATGTCTTAATTTCCGCCTTTGAACTTGAGGGCTTTGCCCTGATAGGTGACTTCCTTGGTAGAGCTAATAAATGGAATGCCGGATTCCTTAATCATGTATGACTTCACAGCAACCGTGTCAGCATCCGGTGTGGCTGCCAGTGCCTTATAATAAGCACGGTCTTCCAAAGAAATTAAGAAACTTCCTTTATCCATGAAGGCATATTGATCTTCAAAGAACTTAATTCCCAGCACCCTCCACTTGTCTCCGTCGATGACTTGAACTAAACCGAAGGCATAGGAATCCATAGTGGCTTTACCCTCCGTTGTGCCCAACACCTGGCAATCGCCAGAATTCATATTTGCTTGAATATGCGTCCACGCATTAGGAGTGCCGCGCGTAATGGAGGAGCAACCGCTTGCCACCAGCAGCAAGCTGACGCCCGCCAAACCTGCAACCATTAATTTCATTTTCATGTTTAACCTTTTTGTTGTTATTTGTTGTTTGTTTGTTCTGCTTTATCTGCCATCAGATAAAAATCCTGGGATTTGATCTTTGCTTTTTACTGTGCCTAGCAACCACCATTCCTTGTATTTTAAAAAAGCGCGGTTTCCCCTTGGTGAAGCTTAAAGAAACCAATGATCGAATAAACAATTACAAATTCGGGATTGAATCAGCTTTGCAAATATTGTTATTTATTTGAATTATATTGGCCATTAGGACTCGCTGATGTGCTGGATTCGCCAAGCCAGATAATAAAACTGTGATTTTTCGATCCGTTTTAAGTTTCCCCCCCCCTGGTCAACAATACGCTTGGCTAAAAGAGGGCGAGTTCTGACAATGTTCCGCCAAGATGAAGACCAAAGGAAAAGTATTTATCAGTTACCGCCGTGAAACCGGATCTGATTTAGCGGGGCGCATTTGCGACCGGCTAAAGGAGCGCGGCTATCATGTTTTCATGGACATTGAGGATTTGCGCAACGGTTTATTTGGTACGGCGCTCTTTGAAGCCATCGAATCTTCCTCGGATGTCATTGTCATCCTGACGCCAGGCAGCCTTGATCGTTGCGTGAATGAAAATGACTGGGTGAGAGCGGAAATCAGGGAGGCCATCAAGCGGAATAAGAACATCATTCCCGTCATGGCGAGAGGGTTCAACTTTGATGGCATTGCCATTACCTTGCCCGAGGATATTTCCCAGCTCCCGCTTTACAGCGGGATTGCCGCTTCGCACGAGTTGTTTGATGCGAGCATGGATAGACTGATGGCAATGTTGGTGGCCAATCGTAAGGCGCATAAGCTCAAAATGGCGTTGATAGGACTGCTGGCTGTTGCTCTGGTTTGTGCCGTTATTTTCATGTTCGGTAGACCGCCGGAGCCACCGCATACACCACCAATCGTCCCAATTGATCCGACCCCGATAATAAAGGAAGCCGGTGTTGATGCGGGTAAATTGAAAAAAGCGGAGGAGGGTTTGGATAGTTATAGGAGATCATCGGCCGGGTCAGCGAAAATACTACAGGCGGCCGAGGCGCTTTTCTTAAATCAAACAACCGCCTGTGTCTCCAATGAGCTCCATAATGCCCGCCTGCTGATTGCAGACTGGAAAGCGCTGCCGGATTATTCTTCCTGGGTGCAAAAAACTTTGTCGGCCGAATCGGCGACGGTCACCAGCTGGTGGGACGCATGGACCGATGCTCATTTTGTCCTGACCAATGCCCAGACAGTCATAGCCGACGAAGTGGCTGCGGCCCAGTCCGAAGCTGCGGCAAATATCTCAAGCAGTTTGGCAGCGGAATCAATGAACTGGAGTCCGGACTCATGGCAGACCGCTCTTGAATATTACAACAAAGGTATAAGGGTGCAAAAATCCAAAAAAATCGATAAGATGTGGGAGGCTTGGAACAGTTTCGCCACCTTTGAAACAAATTTGCACCGGGTCTTTTTGGAAGCAAGCCAACACCGCGGAGACTATGACACTGCCAAAAACAGTTATCAGAAAATCAGCCTCTGGCTGTCGGAAAAAAACATCCGGACACTGCTGGAAAATGCAGGTGAGACGCGCAAGATATTGGAAATGGAAAACCTGGCGATGACGGCAGGCAATGAAAAAAATCCGAGAGGCACCGCCGACTACGCCGGCGCAATCGCATTTTGGCCGGTGGTCGTCGGTGAGACAGTCACCAATCTGATGGCATTGGGACAAAAGTCGCTTGACGGGAAACAGTTTGACAAGGGACTTGATGCGGTTGCTAACATCGAGATTCTGGCGGAGAACCCTGGATTGAGTGAAGGGGAAAAATGGATTGAATGGGCTCATAATTTCCGCCAATTGATTAAAGCCGCTCGTATTCTGCCACCGCCTGCCACTAACCTGATAGTAGTCAATAACCTCATATTGCGGTTTCAACTTGTAGGCGACAACATCATTTCTGACAAAAAGGCCAAAGGCGTCTGGATACTTGCCGATGTTGGACAACCTCTGAGCCTGGGTGAAAGTTTGGATCGCGAACTGATTGAACAGGAAAAAGCTAAATATAACGCCAGCCTCCCGACTGTAGAACAATTAAGCGATCTTGCTGCCTTGGAAAAACAACATTGGCCTGGCGGGGCTATTCTGTATTTGGATCCTGTATTTTCTACCCGCATTCAAGGCGGCGGAGCGTGGCAGTTTTCTAAAAAATGTTGCACCAATAAGAAAGGCGTTTTTTTAGATTTTGCAACCGGCAAAAAACTCGTTACTTCAGGGAGCGAAAAGGGAGTTTTGTTGCTTTGGAAGGCAGGGGGGAATTAACAATTATACCCCTGCAATGCGTGTGAGTTTGCTGCCTGGTCGAGGGCGTTGACGAAATCACCAAAGGAATCAAAAGCCATATTCGGAGCCTGGCAGAATCGGGGTTTGCAGGCAATGCCATCGCATCTCCAAGGCGACAGTCACTTTTACTTTCTAAATTGGCGCGTGGGTGTTATGACGTGATGAAGCGAAGCGATTGAAATTTTCCTTAAATCGTCCTTTCGCTGGATTTGACAACCTTGAAATGAACGCCTTGAAATGGAGTGGAGAAATGAAAATGAACAGACCGATGCAAATAAGAATGTTGGTTTTAGCCGGGGTTGCGGCGTTGACGGTATTGGCCACCGGCACCACGGCAGCAACGCCGAATGATGTGCCCGCGGAAACCATCGCCCAGCGCGATGCGCGCATGCTATGGTGGCGCGAGGCGCGCTTCGGGATGTTTGTGCATTGGGGACTCTACTCGGGATTGGCCGGCACCTGGGACGGCAAGACCGTGGCGACGAACGGCGGCATGGAGTGGATCGAGCAGCGTGTGAAGGCGGATACCGATACCTACGCGGCGGCGGCGTTGCCGAAGTTCACGCCGAAGCCGGGGTTCGCGCGCGAATGGGCGCGGCTGGCAAAGGAAGCCGGCTGCCGTTACGTCGTTTTCACGACGAAGCACCACGAGGGTTTTGGATTGTTTGACTCAAAGGCCGGCGACTACAACGCCGGCGTGAAACTACATCGCGATCTCGTGAAGGAAATCGTCGAGGCCTGCCATGCCGAGGGGTTGCGGGTCGGGTTTTATCACTCGGTCATTGACTGGCACCATGACCAGTATGCTTATGCGAAGTCGCAGCAGCTTCCGCATCCGCTTAAAGGCAAGCCGTATCCTAACGGCGAGCGCGACCACTCGAAATACGTGGATTATCTCCACCAGCAGGTTAACGAACTGATGTCCAATTACGGCCCGGTGGACGTGCTTTGGTGGGACTATAGCGCGCAGGATTTCCAAGGACAGGAAGCCTGGCGTGCCTTTGATCTCATGGCCATGGTGCGGGCCAAACAGCCGGCCATCATCATGAACAACCGCCTCTTCCGCAGTCCTGAGGCAGGCTGGTCGGGCATGGGTACGGAAGGCTTTATCCCGCGGCTCGACCCGAAATACGGCGACTTTATCACCCCGGAACAGCACATTCCCGCGACCGGCATGTCGGGCGTGGATTGGGAGACGTGCATGACGCTGAATACCACGTGGGGTTACAGCGAGCACGACCATGCGTGGAAATCCGACGAGACGCTCATCCGCAACCTGGTGGACATCGCCAGTAAAGGCGGCAATTACCTGCTGAACATCGGCCCCAAAGGCGACGGCAGTGTGCCGGCGGAAACCGTCAAATCCATGCACGCCATCGGCGCTTGGATGAAGAAAAACGGCGAGGCCGTCTATGCCACGCAAGCCAGTCCGTTTGACTCGCTCACGTGGGGCCGGTGTAGCCAGAAGAAACTCGACGATGGCAACACGCGGCTTTTCCTGCACGTCTTTGATCGTCCGGCTGACGGCAGAATCGTGCTGGCCCATCTCGCGAACCAACCGCTCAAAGCCTTTTTGCTTGATGGTGGTGCCAAGCTTAACGCCACGAAAGTCGGCAACATGGTCGTCTTCACCTTGCCCGCCGAGTTGCCTGATAAGATCGACACCGTGGTCGCCCTCGATATCTCGGGCGCAACGAAGATCGTGAAGATCGCTCCTTAAGCCGGGGAGTCGCCGTCCCGGCGCGTTGACGAAATCGTGGGGAAATCAAAACCATAAACTCGCGAAGCTTGCGGGAATCCCCACCCCGGTGGGTGTTACGGAGAAAATCCCGCAGCAGAGAAGTTTTCTCGACCGTCATTCGCAAACTCAGTTTTGCGCTTATCCCAATTTTCCCTGCACGCAGTGGCTGAAACTTTCCGCGGGCATAGTGGCGCGCTTGCTTAGTTTCACGGTCAATGACCATGATTTTTGATGTAGCGGCTTGCGATTGGAGTCGGCTGGTTCTAGGATTTGGCGTGTCTAGCCAAGCTTATTTTCAAAGGCCATGAGTTACACTGAAAATTATCTACGATCGGAAACCGCCGCTCAGGGAGTCGAGTTCATCGTGCTCGTGAATTGTCTGGTGCAGGACGCGATCCACCTCGGCGCGAGCGACCTGCACATTGAGCCTTGGGAAACCTCCATCGCCGTCCGCGCCCGCGTCAACGGCGTGCTCGTCGAAGTGGTGCGACTGCCGCTGGAGTATTTGGAGAAAATCTCCGCCCGTTTCAAGGTGATGTCGAATCTGGTGACCTACCAGGCTGGCACGCCGCAGGACGGCACGGCGGCCGGTGGCCCGGAACTGGACGGCGTCCAGTTGCGCGTTTCAATTTTCCCCACAACGAGAGGTGAAAAAATCGTCGTGCGTCTGTTCGACCCGCGCGACCGGCGGTTTGATCTGGAAACGCTGGGCTTCGAGAAATCCACGCTACGGGGTTTGCACAAACTGCTCACGCGCACAAGTGGCCTGCTGTTGTTCACCGGACCGACCGGTTCGGGCAAGACGAGCTCGATGTATTCGGCGCTCTGCCACATCATTGAGCGGGAAGGCTCGGCGGTAAGCATCAGCACGGTGGAAGACCCGGTGGAATTCAACTTGCCAATGGTGAGCCAGACGCAAATCAAACCGGCGGCGGACTTCACCTACGCCGTCGCGCTGCGCAGCATCATGCGGCAGGATCCGGAAGTCATCATGGTCGGCGAAATCCGCGACCCGGAGACCGCCGCCATCGCGGTGCAGGCCGGACTCACGGGACATCTCGTCATCAGCACCATTCACTCCGGTGTGTCGGCGGGCGCGTTCACGCGGCTCATCAACATGGAGATCGAGCCTTTCATGCTGGCCTCATCAATTCTTGGCGTGCTGGGCTTGCGGTTGGTGCGGCAGAATTGTCCGCACTGTTCACGGCCTTACGAACCGGAACCGAGCCAGTTGAAGCTCGTGCCGGAAACGCTTTTGCCGGAGGCGAAATTTCATCGCGGCGCGGGCTGCGAGCATTGTGTGAACACCGGGTTCAAAGGCCGCCTGCCGGTGAGCGAGTTGCTCGCGGTGGACGAGCCGTTCCGCGAAGCTGTGCTGAAAAAAATGCCGACGCGGGCGCTGGAGGAGATTGCCATCCAACAGGGAATGCGCACGCTTTGGAAAAATGGCTTGCAACGCGCCGTTGCCGGCCAGACGACTGTGGACGAAATCATCCGCGTGGTGGCGGCGGACATGATTTGAAAATTTCAGAAACCGGGCGGTCCCGTTGATGATTCCATTTTGCCGTAGCCGCACGCTTACCAGGGACGATTCAGGTCAGGACCGCGTTTTCGCGTCGGCGGGAGCTGCGGTTCTTTACTTGGCGGCAATTGGTTCGCCTCCGCTTGGATCGCCTTCATCGCCACTTCAATCACGCCGAGCAAATCCTGCCGGCCCAGTCCCGTCTCGGCAGAGCAGGTAAACATTGCTGGCGGCTGCTCGAACCACGGCGCGATGCGTCCGGTGAACGCCGCAATATTTGCTTGTGCCGTGGCAGGCGGCACTTTGTCCGCCTTGGTGAAGGCGAGGACGAACGGCACGGTGTTGCGCGCGAGCCATTCCACGAATTCTATATCAATGTCCTGCGGGGGCAGCCCGGATTCGATCAGGGCGAAGACGAGGCAAAGGTTCGGTCGATGTTTCAGATAATTCGCCACCGCCCGGTTGAATTGGTTGCTCGCCTTCTTCGCGCCCTCGGCGAAACCGTAGCCCGGCAGATCCACCAGCCGCCACGATTTGTTTATGGTGAAAATATTGATGAGCTTCGTGAAACCCGGCGTCGGCGAGACGCGCGCCAGCCGCTGCTCGCCCGCGAGCATGTTCAGTAGCGATGACTTGCCGACGTTCGAGCGGCCGATGAAGGCAAACTCCGGCAACAACTCGTCCGGACACGAAGCCAGGTCCGGCGCGCTGCGGTCAAAAATGGCGGATGAAATATGCACGGTGAAATACGATGGCGCGAGTATCGCAGTAAAAACATCGCGCGGACACCACCATTTTTATTTCCGCTGGCTTCCTTGAATCCGTTTTGGCATTCAATCCGCTATGCGGCGCGAAGAACTCCAACTCATCCTGGCTGAAGTCCGTGTGGTCTATGCCGACCTCGCAAAGCGACTGGTCGCGCGCAACTGCCAGTCGCGCACCGAGTGTTGTCAGTTTCAGCTCACCGGGCTGACGCCGCAGCTCACCAAAGGCGAGGCACTCGTCGCCGCCAAAGGTTTTCGCGCCACCGGGCGCAAGGAACTGTCCGAATCCAGCGACGGTGTCTGTCCGCTGCTTAAACGTGAGACCGGACGTTGCCTGATTTACGCCGACCGGCCGTTCGGCTGCCGCACGCATTTCTGCGCTGCCGCCGGCGGACCGTATGTGCGCAAGGAAGTTCTCGACCTCATCCGGCGGTTGGAAGATGTGGATAGAAAACTGGGCGGCGACGGTCCGCGAAAAATCCAAGCTGCCGTCGGGGACGCGTTGGAAGAAATGCGGTGAGTCCGCGACTCACCAAGCCCGCAGGTATTGTTTCGGCGGCGTGATTTTTCGGCCCAACAGCTTGGCCGCGTGTGCCGGCCAATAGGCGTCCGCCAAGAACTGCCGTCCAAGCAACACCACATCCGCCTGGTCGCCGCGGATGATTTCGTCCGCCTGTTTCGCTTCCGTGATGAAACCGACCGCCGCTGTCGTGATGTTCGCGTTGTGCCGGATTTCCCCGGCGAACGGCACTTGGTAGCCGGGTTTCACTTCAATTTTAGCGTCTGGCACGAGGCCGCCGGAGCTGCAATCCATCAAGTCCACGCCCTCGGCCTTGAGCAGCTTCGCCAGCGCGATGCTGTCCTCGATCTGCCAGCCGCCGGGCATCCAATCAATCGCCGAGATGCGCACCGCGAGTGGCAGGTTGTCTGGCCAGACTTTGCGCACCGCGCGCGCCGTGTCGAGCAGCAGGCGGCTGCGGTTTTCAAAACTGCCGCCGTATTTGTCCGTGCGGTGATTCGTGAGCGGCGAAAGAAATTCATTGAACAAATAGCCGTGCGCCGCGTGCAGTTCCAGCCAGTTGAAGCCTGCCGCCAAAGCGCGTTTGGCGGTGGCGACAAAATCATTTTGCACGCGCAGAATATCCGCCTCGGTCATCGCGCGCGGAACTTTCGGCAAATCGCCGCCGAAAGGGATCGCGCTCGGCGCAATCGTCTGCCAGCCGTCCTGTGCTTCGGACAAGTGCGCGCCGCCATTCCACGGCAGATCCGCCGATGCCTTGCGGCCGGCGTGCGCGATTTGAATTCCCGCTACCGCGCCTTGTTCCTTGATGAACTTTACGATACGGGCGAGCGGCTCGATATGCTGGTCCGACCACAAGCCCAGGCAACCGGGCGTGATGCGGCCTTCTGGCGCGACCGCCGTGGCCTCGACGATGACCAGTCCCGCGCCGCCGACCGCGCGCGAACCGTAGTGGACGTAATGCCAGTCGTTCGCGAAACCGTCCGTGGCCGAGTATTGGCACATCGGCGAAACGCCGATGCGATTGCGCAGCGTTACCGAGCGGACGGTGAGCGGCGAGAACAGGTGCGGTTCGGGAATTGTATTATCCATAGCGCGGATAAAATAGGCGGGAACAAAAAAAGTGCAAGCGGCGGCGACCATTCTCGCCAACCGTAAAGCTAACCGGATATTGAATCACCCAGTGATTTCCCCTCGATGGTTTCCACCTGTTGCAACGCCTCGTTGTGGCCCAAAATCAAAGCGGCGGCGATTTGTTTCGGCTTGATGGTGAATGAACCCACCGGCAGCGGTCGGAGCGGACGGAACACCTGAATGCGGATTCCCGGTGGCGGCTGTTTCATCAAGTCGAGGGCGGCGTTGTAATTCACGTTTTGCCGCGCCGTCCAGACCCGGGCCACCATCGGAAATTCCGGGTAAGCCAGTTTCCCCAGCCAGTGCGGGATCGGCTTGAGTCGGAAATCTGGGTTGTGCGTCATCACCACGGTGATGTCCGTCGCGCCGTCTTGAATTGCCCGGCGGATGGGAATGGGGTCAGCCACTCCACCGTCGGCGTAAGGTTTGCCGTCCACAAAATCAAATCCGCGCGTTGCCAGGGGCATGGATGATGTGGCGCGGAGCGCTGCAAAGACCCGGTCGTCGCAAACATGGAAATAGACCGGCTCGCCTGTGAGACAGTCGGTCAACACGATGAAAAATTGGGTGTCTGCCTTTTGCAGCGCCTCGACGGAAAGCGGCGCGCGGGTGCGGATGACATGATCCACCAGATAAGCGAGGTCAATGATTGGTTTGCGCCGGAGGAAATTACTTTTGCGAACCACATTGCAGGCCAGCTCGCGCCAGATGGTCAGCCCCGTTCCCCACATGTCAGCGACGAAATAAACCGCCGAACACGCGCCCGAAGAAGCTGCATAGACAAAATCATATTGCCGCCGCCCGCATTCATGAAGATAAGCCAGCACACCTGCCGCCCAAGCCCCGCGCATCGCTCCACCTTCCACAATCAATGCTGTTTTGCGGCGGTCATCTGGCCCGGCATTTCCGACCAACGGCGACATCCCAATCCTTTCACCGGCAGAGCCGGTTGTGTGCTGTGCGTTCCCTGACCGGATTCTCTTTGGTTCAACATAGCATACATCCGGTAATTTCACATCCGACTGTCGTCCTGCTGGCGGGCGTGAGTTGAAGCGGGAAGGGCTCGACAAAGTTTCACCATGGCGAATTAGGGCAGATATGCTAGGTTTATGGAGTATCGGAGGAATTAGCAAAGGATTGACCATGAAAGCTAAAATCAACAAATACTCCGCCATCGCGGCGACGGTGCTCACAACCTTGCATGCCCGCAGCCACAGTTCGGTGCCAACTCAATTATCGCCGGCGACCGCCCGCTCGACGGCGGCCAATCCGGCTCGTAAGGTGGTCGCCGACAATCCCGGTGTGCTGGACGAGCGTCGACGGTATGCCCTCAGCATGATTGAGACCGGCGGCGATGACCGCGAAATTGGCAGCGCCGGTGAAGTCAGCCGCTACCAGATCATGCCGTCCGTGTGGCGGCATTACAGTGACTCACGCAGCTACCACGACCCAGAGACATCTCTGGAGGTGGCTCAGCGGCATTGGTCCGCGCTTTATGACAGTTTCCAGCAGCAAGCTCACCGCAAACCGACCGACTTCGACATGTATGTGCTGTGGAACACCCATTACGGCTACTATGCCAACCGCGGCTTCAAACCCGATCGTCTGAATGCCGTCGTTAGCGAACGTGCCCAACGCTACGTGAACCTCGTCCATCGCGGCATGGCCTGATTCGGCGATCCGGCGTATCAAAGCCAAGCGCCAGACCTCAAGTTCGCATTGAAATAGGTTAAGGACAGGTCAAACGCTTGTTTTGTTTTCAAGTGGCGAAGTCAGCCTAGCGCGCAGGGTTTCCGGCGTAACCTCCTTTTCCCAGCGACTGATGACGATGGTGGCGACGCCGTTGCCGATGAGGTTGGTGATCGCCCGGCATTCGCTCATGAACCGGTCGATGCCCACCAGCAGGGCCAGCGATTCGATCGGCACACTGGGGACGGCGGTGAGCGTGGCAGCCAGCGTGACAAACCCCGCGCCGGTAACGCCGCTAGCGCCCTTGGAGGTGAGCATGGCCACGAGCAGCAGGGTTATCTGATGATGCAGATCCAGCGGCGTGTTGGTGGCCTGGGCGAGGAACACCGCCGCCATCGCCATGTAGATGTTCGTGCCGTCGAGGTTGAAGCTGTAACCGGTCGGGATGACGAGGCCGACGGTGGATTTCGTGCAGCCGAGGTTTTCCATCTTGCGGATCATGCCGGGCAGCGCCGTCTCGCTGGAACTCGTGCCGAGCACCAGCAGCAATTCTTCCTTGATGTAGCCGAGAAAACGGAAGATGGAAAATCCGCTCGCCCACGCGATCGCGCCCAGCACGACCACCACGAACAGGCCGGCGGTGAGATAAAATCCCGCCATCAGCGCGACTAGTTTGTTCAAGGCTCCGATCCCGTAGCTGCCCACCGTGAAACCCATCGCGCCGAACGCGCCGATGGGCGCGGCCCGGACGATGATGCCCATCATACCGAAGAGCATCTCCGCGCCGTAATCAATGACGCGCAGGAACGATTTGCCGCGCTCGCCCATCGCGGAGATCGCGAACGCGACCAGAATGGCGACGAACAGCACCGGCAGCAAATCGCCGGACACAAAGGCGTCGAGAAATGTCTTGGGGATGATGTTGAGCAGGAAATCCGTCGCGCTCAACGCGTGGGCCTTGTCCGCATAGGCTTTGGCAACCGCTGGGTCGAGCGTGGCCGCGTCGATGTTGAAACCCGCGCCGGGCTTGAAAACGTTCACCACGACCAGGCCGATGACGAGCGCAAACGTGGAGACGATCTCGAAATAGAGCAGCGCCTTGAAGCCGATCCGACCGAGCTTTTTCAGTTCTCCCATCGAGGCGATGCCGTGGACGACGGTGCAGAAGATGATCGGCGCGATCATCATCTTCACCAGCTTGATGAAGCCGTCGCCCAGTGGCTTCAGCGACTTGCCGAAGTCCGGAAAGCAATAGCCGACAAGGATGCCGAGCGCCACCGCCAGCAACACTTGAACATAAAGGACGCGATACCAGGGGCCGTCGGGGGTTGGTTTTGCATCGGCGTATGATGGAGTTTCTTTGCGGCGTTCCGATTCACCCTGCCTTACACGCTGCCGGCAGGGCGGGTGAGACGATGCCTTATTCTTGTGGGTCGCGGCGCAAAAACCAAGCCCTGCTTTAATGCAGGTACAGATAAATTCGCCGTTGATACCCGGCTGGCGGCGAATGAGATTCAGGTTGGCCAGCGCGGCTCCTTCATTCCGGTTGAATAGCGTCGGCTGAAACTCACGGCGAAACGGTCCGGTAGAAACGTCGGGCCTGGTTGGTCGCAGCGTTATCCGAGAAATCAAACGTGCCCGCCGCATTCGAATTGGTGAACAGATTGCTCCAATTGACGAGATTGGAACTCGCCTGAACGCGGTAAGCCTGCCCCGGATCTGCCGCGACCGTGAGATGGAAGGTGCCGTTGGTGTTGACGTTGAACGCACTGATTCCGCCGCGACCCGTGACCGGTGGATGCTGCGCGCCGAGAAACCGGAGCACCTTGTTGTTGTAATCGCTGTAGAACTGGTGCGCTGTGTAGCAGCAGTCCAGTTGGTCCTCGATGTCGCTTTGATAGGGCACGAAGCCCGCCGGCAACACATTGATCCAGCCGCTCGTGTTCGGGTCGGTCAGCAGGTAATCCTGTGCGTTGAGAAAACCGTTGTTCTTAAGGTCATTGTAGATCATCTGGGAATACGCCGCGGTAAATCCCGGGATGCGCATGAAACGCCGCGGATAAACCGGTGAAGGCGTGTTCTCTCGCAACTCGCCCAAAACCGGCGGGTGTTGGGCGCCAAGGCTGGCTAATCCAGTCTGCGAATCCTGAAGAAAAGTGGTGTGATTGTAGAGATCATCGTTCTGCGCCAGACTCCAGATCGTCGGCACGGTGGAGACGTTGAAAGCGGCGAGCGGCGCGCCGGCCGCGCACCAGATGCTGCATGCGTTGAAGCCAAGATAATAAGCCGGCTTGGGGGCAAAGCCGCCGCCGTCTGACATGCCGGTGGAATACTTCGGCGTGTTGGTCGTCATCAAGCCGAGGCTGATGAAGTAGTTGATTGAAGCCTTCACGTTCAGCACATCCGCATTGGTGCTCGAGGAATCGCCGCTCCATTGCTTGTTGGTCACGCGATCGATGCTGTCGAGCGCGGCCACGGCGTAGCCCGCCGCGACCGAGTCGCGCAGGAATTGGTAATACTCCACATTGTCGTTGCCAAAGATGCGCTCGGCCGAACCGCCCGTTCCGTGAAAGCAAAAAATCAGGCCCGCTGGATTCGTTGGAAAATAATAAACGAGGAAAATGGCGTTGGGATTGGAAGGCTTTAGGCCGTTGAGAATGTTCGTCGAGATCGGCCAGGTGGGGGCGGATTTGTAAGTGGCCGTGACGGTTGCGGAATTGGTCGGCATCACGGCGGTCGTATGCCATGCGTAGGCATCGGTGAGCACGTTCGTATTGCCTACCCAGCGGTCGAACACCATGTTGGTCGGCGAGGCATCGGCCCAGATGTGGTTGGTGGCGCCGGGAGAAGTCATCAGGCCAAGCGAACCGCTGTTCACCGTGAGCGTCGCCTGCGCGCTGGCCGTCCCGCTAAGGTACAGAAGCACACCGAAAATGCGAGCGATGCGGCATGTCCGCCATGACCGGTCAGGTTTCACCGTTAATACGACGTATCGGGCTGAGAAAATGTTACCAGGTAGTCTCGGCCGCGCGAAAAAAAACGGGAGGGAAGCGCCTCGCGGCAACTTCGCCTCCCGTGAAAACGGCGAATTGATGATCAGTGCTTCACTTCGACCGCCTTGCCCATGGGCTGGCCGATTTCCTTGAGCAACTGTACGAACCACTTGGATTTGATATTGAAGGGCTTGCCACCCTTGATACGTTCAAATTCGATCGCGCGGAGCTGGTTGCCGCGTTCTTCATCTTCGCCCACCACGCCGCCATGACCCGCAAAGGCACATTGCACAGCCTTGAAGGCGCAACGTTGGATGAGCTTGCGGTCGGCGGCATTCGCCGCAGCGGCTCGGCTGTAGTAACCGCTCTTTTGGACGAGTGTCTTCTCCGCACCGATCATTTCCGCGAACTGCTTGGCAAACCACGCGCCGACGTTGACCTTGTCCAGCCGCACATGGCCGAACGCATCGCGCGGCACTTCTTCGCCACGGGCTTCGATCTGCTTGACGATATCCGAGACGCACGCGCCTTCCGAGACGAACAGGTTCACGCAATCGTGCTGGTCCATGATCTTGCGCAGGCGGGCGGCCTCAGCCTTGATGTTGAGCGCCATTTCGGGAATAAAAATGCCGTGGACGCCCCGGCGCTCGCTGCTCAAGCCAAGCTCCGGCACAAAGCTCATTTCTTCCATCAGCTTCCGGTATTCGGCGGCGGTGGCGGCGGTGAGCCAGCCGCAGTTTCGCCCCATGACTTCATGGATGATGAGCATGCGCGGGTTCGCGTTGTGCTCGGCCACCACGTTGGCGAAGTAATGCGCGCCTTCCTCGGCGGCCGTCCAAGCGCCCAGGCTCTGGCGGATTGGGATCACGTCGTTATCAATCGTCTTGGGCATGCCGACGACGGTGAGATCGTAGTTATTATTTTTGAGAAACTTCGCGAGGTCGGCCGCGGCGGTGTTCGTGTCGTCGCCTCCGATCGTGTGCAATACGTCCACGCCGTCCTTGATCAATTGGTCGGCGGCGACTTTCTGCGGGTCCTGGCCTTCCTTGACGAGCCCGCGCTTCACGCAATCCTTTACGTTGGTGAGCTTCACGCGGCTGTTGCCGATGGGGCTGCCGCCGTGCTCGACGAGCGCCTTCCAGTTCTTGCGCGCCTGCGCCGTCACCTTGAGGCTCTTGCCTTGGAGCAGGCCCATGTAACCGTTCACGTAGCAGATAATCTCCACCTTCGGTGCCTTGCGCGTGTAGGTTTCGATCAAATAACCAATGGAGGCGCTCAAGCACGGAGCCAGGCCGCCCGCCGTCAGAATGCCAACTTTTTTTACTTTCTTGCTCATAAATAATTATCTTGGTGGTGTGTTTTTCGGAAAATTGGGATCAACCGTTTAATCGTTCTATCAGAGACCCAAACCTCTGTCGGTTAATGATGTGGTAAACGCGTTTTAAGCTCAACTTCAAACCTCATTTCCGCCAGATGCCGGCGGCGGCGCGGGGAAAACGGGAGACGGCGTGGATGGATGGACGCAGCCGGACAAAACTTGCCAGCCATCGAACTCCTGCCAATACTTGCGCCCATGAAATGTTTCACCCTCATCCTGCTGGGTGCCTTTACTTGTGCGACCGTTCTGACCGTCCGCGCCAAGCAGGCCTTCACCGACACCTTCGGCGTGGACAAGGCTGATCTTGGCGCTACTGGCACCAACCGCTTTTTCATTCTCGCGCCTGGCTACCAGCAAACCTTCGTCGGCAGGGAAGCCGGCAAGCAGACCGTCCTCACCATCACCGTGCTCAATGAGACCAGACTCGTGGATGGCGTGGACACGCGCGTCATCGTCGAGCACGAGACGGCGGACGGACAGGTGATCGAAATCAGCACCAACTATTTCGCCATCTCCGCCAGAACGAGCGACGTGTTTTATTTCGGTGAGGACGTGGACATGTTCAAGGACGGCAAAGTCGCGTCGCACGCAGGCTCCTGGCGCTCCGGCGTGAACGGCGCGCGGTTCGGGATGCAGATGCCCGGCACGCCGCTGCTCGGCGCGCGTTATTATCAGGAAGTCGCGCCCAAGCTGGCCATGGATCGCGCTGAGGTGACCAGTCTTTCCGAGAAGATGGCCACGCCCGCCGGCAACTTTGAGAACTGCCTTAAGACCGGGGAAAGCTCCGCCATCGAAAACGTCCGCGAAGAGAAAATCTATGCCCCCGGCATCGGCCTCATCTACGACGGCTCCCTCAAGCTGACCCAATTCGGCTACGTCAACCAATAAGTCCGAAGGGGCTCTGGAAAATGGGTTACGCGGGTGGCAAAAAAGATTTCGCTCCGGTCGGTCGGATGACAATGCTGATTCGCAATTCGCTCAAGACTAGGTTGCTAGGATCGCAGATTAGGCTAGAGTGTTAGCGCTGTGAAAATTCTCATTACCGGCGCCAACGGTTACATTGGCCGGCGGCTGATTCCGTTTCTGCTGGAGCAGGGGCATGAACTGTTCTGCTGCGTGCGCGACAAGGCGCGCTTCGACTGGCACCAGCGGCACGAACGCTTGCACACCCTCGAGCTGGATTTTCTCAAGACGGAATCGCCAGCGGAGTTTCCCCAGGACCTCGACGTTGCGTTCTATCTGATTCATTCGATGAACAGCGTCATCGGCGATTTTGCCGCGCCGGAGCGCCAGTCCGCCAACCGTTTCTGCGAACTTCTGGAGCCAACCCATTGCCGCCAGATTGTCTATCTCAGCGGCATCGTGAATGAAAAAGCGCTATCCGCGCATCTTTCCTCGCGGCTGGCGGTCGAGCAGATTTTGCGGTCCGGCCGGATTCCCTGCACTGTTTTGCGGGCGGGCATCGTGGTGGGTTCCGGTAGCGCCTCGTTTGAGATCATCCGCGACCTGGTGGAGAAACTGCCGGTGATGATCGCGCCGAAATGGTTGCAGACGCGCGGTCAGCCCATCGCCATCCGCAATGTCATCCAGTTTCTCGTCGGCGTGATGTTGCGGGAAGAAACGTTTAACCGGGATTTCGACATCGGCGGACCGGAAGTCCTGACCTACCGGCAGATGCTCACGCAGTTCGCCGAAGTGCGCGGATTGCGCCGGCTCATCCTCACCGTGCCGGTCATGACGCCGCGCCTGTCGTCCTACTGGCTCTACTTCATCACCTCCACCTCCTTTGCGCTGGCGTCCAATCTCGTGGACAGCATGAAGATCGACATCATCCCGCGAAAAAATGACCTCGCCGAACAACTTGGCATTACGCTCATCTCCTACAAAACAGCCGTGGAACTGGCGCTGGAACGCATCGAATCCGGCAATGTCGTCAGCGGGTGGAAAGATTCCTTCGCCTCGTCCGGTGCGAGTCTGGCCTTGATGCATTCCGCGAATGTGCCACAGCACGGCTGTTTCCAAGACCGGCGGATGCGCCATGTTACCGGCCACATGGAAGCGGTCTGGCAGCGCGTTTGGAGCATCGGCGGCGACACCGGCTGGTATTACGGCAACTGGCTCTGGGCGCTGCGTGGCTTGTTCGACAAGATGATCGGCGGCGTGGGCTTGAACCGGGGCCGCACCCATGCGAATGACATCGAGGCCGGCGACGCGCTGGATTTCTGGCGCGTGCTCGTGGCGGACAAGAAAGCCAAACGGCTCCTGCTGTTTGCCGAAATGCGGCTCCCCGGCGAAGCGTGGCTGGAATTTCAGATCGTCCCGACGAAGGACGGCGACCAACTCATCCAGACTGCCACCTTCCGTCCGCGCGGCGTTTCCGGCCGGCTTTACTGGTATGCCGTGCTGCCGCTGCACCATTTCATCTTCAATGGCATGATCAACGCGCTGACCCGCCAGGATTAGCCGGTTGGCGCGGGTGGCGGCCAACATTTCGCTCCGGACGGAGCTGCGATCTGTTAGCAGAAGTCGCCGCTTGTGTCGTAACCCAATTGTAACTTTTTCGGCACAATTATCCGGCTTATCCTGCGGGCCATGAATCCAGCTGATTTGTTTGCCCACGAAGAAACCCCCGTCCTTCTTGCGGCGGGTGAGACGCTGTTCCATGCCGGTGACGCGGCCGATTGCATGTTCATTCTGCTCGAAGGCTCGCTTCAGGTTATGGTCGGCGACAAGGTCGTGGAGAACTCCGAGCGCGGCGCGATCCTTGGAGAGATGGCGCTGGTGGATAATTCCGTGCGCGGTGCCACCGTCGTGGCGACCGCACCCAGCAAGCTGGCCAAGGTGGATCAACGCCGCTTCCAACGCCTCGTCCAGCAAAACCCATTCTTCGCCACCCACGTCATGAAAGTGCTCGTGGACCGTATCCGCTCGATGAACCGCCTCCTCGCCGTCGGTTGATATAAGAGGCAAGGTCACAGCTGCCGCCCTGATGGGGCCGGGGAATGGGGTGGGGAGTGATAAATCTTTTGTGCTTTCAGACGAAGCGACGAAAGCTGCCAGCATTTTTTCCCGTTACGTTTCCAGTTCGAATTAGCTTTCCCGCATCCGCCGTTTAGGCTTTCATCCCGCCCCATGACCAACCAGATCCACGGCCACGAGGTGATTGAGATGATGGCCAGCCAGCTTTACACCCGCGACTCGCTCAAGGCCGCCATCAGCGCCAAGTTCGGCGCCGCCGCGCGCTTCCACACCTGCTCCGCCGAGGATATGGACGCGGACGCGCTCATCGACTTTCTTGCCGCTCGCGGCAAATTCAGGGAGAACGCCGGCGGCCTCGCCATCGATCCTGCCAAGGTCTGCAACCACTGAGATCCGGCAATTCTGCCGTCCCGGCGGGGCTGGGGAATGGATCGGCGCGATCGGCTACTTGTTTTTCAGGTCTTCAAAGTCGCAGCGGACTTGTTCGATGTGTTTGCGGTAGGCCTCCGCATCGCCGTAATCCAAAAAGTGCGCGTAGCGGCTGTGCATGGTCTTCAGTCGCAAAGCGTGCTTGATGGGACACCAGTATTGCTCCGTGCGCCCGGCGACCTCCTGCACATAGGCGATCAGGCCGTTGACGTATTCGCAATAGACGCAGTTGAAGCGCTCAATGGGATTGAGATAACGCAGTTTGCTGCGGTCCATGACCACGTAATCGCGGCGGCGCACCTTGGGAATGCCGTAGATCGGGAAGCAGATGAACTGGTAGATCGTCGCCCACAGATCAATCAGCAGCATGGGCAGGAGGCACGACCAGATGACCGGCGCGGTGAGTACGCTTAATGGCCGGGCCTCGACCAAGTAGCGCCGGATGGTCTTGGCGAGCTTCTGGTGTTGCGCGGTCGCGGCGGCGGTGAAGTGGATTTTGCGCTGGCGGATCTCGTAACGGAACTGTTCTTCCTTGGCTTGAAGTTCAACGAGCAACTCGTCCTCGAGCAGCTTCATTTTTTTGAGCAGCAGGTCCAGTTTGGAGTCCATACAGAGACCCTAGGGCCGAAACTTGGAATAGATAGCTTTATTTACCCCTGAAAAAAAGGACGGGATTGGGGAAGGGGATGGCGCGGGGAAAATGGGCGGTGGTGGGCGGGAACCAAATAAAAATGCCACGGACACTAAAGGAGACGTTCCAACATTAAAAGAAGCGCTTCGGTTACTTAAGTATAAATGGCTAAAAAGAGATAGTTGGAAGGCTTGAATTATTTATAAATATTTTAAATAGAGAGATTTATACTAAAATCTTTTTATATAATGTAAAATGGCTCGGTTCACCGGGCCATTAGATTTGCCACCCCGACGAGGCTGAATCCTTCTCCCGTGGGAACGGGAGAAGGGAAGGCCAAGCTTCGGCTGGTGGCCAAGATTTAGTTCTTCGCCCCTGCTAGTTCTTCCTCAAAATCCACAATCTGTTTGATCTGCACCAGAAACCAGCGGTCAATCTTTGTGAGGTTGAAAATCTCGTCGATGGTGAAGCCGGCGCGGAGGGCGTGGCGGATGAAGAAGATGCGCTCGGCGTTGGGCACGCTCAGTTTGCGGCTGATGACGTCGCGCGGCAAGATGTCGCGGTCGCCATAGATTTCCGTGCCGATGCGCCACGGTTTGCCGTCGCCGCCGAGGCCGCTGCGGCCGATCTCCAGCGAGCGCAGGCATTTTTGCAGGCTTTCCTTGAACGTGCGGCCGATGGCCATGGCTTCGCCCACGCTTTTCATTTGCGTGGTGAGCGTGGGGTCGGCCTGCGGGAATTTCTCGAAGGCGAAGCGCGGAATCTTGGTGACGACGTAATCAATGCTCGGCTCGAAGCTCGCGGGGGTTTCGCGTGTGATGTCGTTCTTGAGTTCGTCGAGTAGGTAGCCGACGGCGAGTTTGGCGGCAATCTTCGCAATGGGAAAGCCGGTGGCCTTGGAAGCGAGTGCGGAGCTGCGGCTGACGCGCGGGTTCATCTCGATGATGACCATGCGGCCGTTCTCGGGGCTGACGCCGAACTGGATGTTCGAGCCGCCGGTCTCCACGCCCACGGCGCGGATGACGGCGAAGCTCTGGTCCCGCATGATCTGAAATTCCTTGTCGGTCAGCGTCTGAATGGGCGCGACGGTGATGCTGTCGCCGGTGTGGATGCCCATTGGGTCGAAGTTTTCGATGGAGCAGATGATGACGCAGTTGTCGGCCTTGTCGCGCATCACTTCCATCTCGTATTCCTTCCAGCCGAGGAGGGATTCTTCGATGAGGATTTCATTCACGGGCGACAGCTCGATGCCACGCTTGGCGATGGTCTCAAATTCTTCCTGATTGTAGCCGATGCCGCCGCCGGTGCCGCCGAGCGTGAACGCCGGCCGGATGATGAGCGGGAACTTGCCGATCTTTTCGGCCACGGCGCGGGCTTCGTTCATGTTGTGGGCCACGCCGGAAATCGGCACGTCGAGGCCGATGGACAGCATGAGGTCTTTGAACGCGAGGCGGTCTTCGCCCTTGTGGATGGCTTCGGGCTTGGCCCCGATCATTTCGACGTCGTGACGTTCCAGCGCGCCGTTTTTGTGCAGCGCCATCGCGGTGTTCAATGCGGTCTGGCCGCCGAGCGTCGGGAGCAAAACCAGTTTTCCCTTCGCGCCCATCTTCTTCATTTCCGCTTTCTCGCGCACGAGAATTTTCTCCACGCACTCCGGCGTGATGGGTTCGATGTAGGTTCGGTCGGCGAACTCCGGGTCGGTCATGATGGTGGCCGGATTGGAGTTGATGAGGATGACACGGTAGCCTTCCTCGCGGAGGGCCTTACAGGCCTGGGTGCCGGAATAATCGAACTCGCACGCCTGGCCGATGATGATCGGGCCGGCGCCAATGATGAGGACAGAATGAATGTCGGTGCGCTTGGGCATAAATCGAAACGGCAGAATGAAACACGAATTACCGGCAGATTAAAAGGCAAAAGCCTGTCCGTTTTTCATCCGTGGCAGAAAAACTGGGACGGATTGCCCGCCGCCGGTCAGGACGGCGGCAGGTTCAAGACCTGGCCGACGCGCAGCTTTTTGGGGTTGATGCTGGGATTGGCCGATTCCAACGCGGTAAGACTGATGCCATGTTTGCGGGCGATGGCGGCGAGGGTTTCACCGGCGGCAACGGTATGGGTGCGCGCCGGGGAGACTTTTGCCGGCGTAGATTTGGCCGTTCCCGGTTTGGCCGGGGTGATGGGCGTGTTTGCGACCGGCGCGGGCTGCGTCATGTCGTCGGGCAGGGGGCTGGTGCCTTGCGGCTGCGGCTGCGGATTATTATTGGCGGTGGCGGTGCGGGCGGCGAGCTGGCCGGCGTAGTCGCTCCATTGTTTCACCAGAAGCTGGAGCTGATCCGCCTTTTGCTGCAACTGGCGGTTTTGATCAACGAGTTTTTCCAGCTGCTGCTGCGCGGCGGGCGCGCTGGGCATCGGCAGGACATCGGCGGCAAGCTGTTGTTTGCAACTGTCAATGCGCTGGCGGATGACATCTGCATTCCGGGCGTTGGGATCAAATTTCAAATATTGCCGGTAATGATAAATGGCTGCGGCCGGATCGGATTGCTTTGTGTCGAAAAGGCAGGCGAGTTGGAAATGCGCGGCGGCGGAATGCGGGTTGACATCGAGCGCCTCCTGAAACGCCTCGACCGCGCCGTTATAATCCATCTGGTTGATCCGGCTTTTACCGAGGGCAAAATGCGGTTCCTTCTCGTCGTCCTGCGGGCTCTGGTCGGTCGACGAACAGCCGTTGGCCGCGATCAGCACCGCGGCGGCCAAAGCGTTAAAATTGAATCTGCCCCAAAAAGACATGGCACGAAATTAGACCATGCCGCCGACGGGTGCAATGCAGGCTTTTGGTTCCGGCGCCATGCTTGTCAGCCGGTTGATGCCGGATTATTTTTTGGTCGCCGGCGGGTTCATGTCCGCGAAGTCAATCGAGGCGGAATTGATGCAGTAACGCAAACCGGTTGGCCCCGGGCCGTCGTCGAAAACGTGGCCGAGATGGCTGCCGCAGTTCGCGCACAATGTTTCCACGCGGTGCATGCCATGGCTGTTGTCCTCGCGTTCCACCACCGTGCCCTTGGCCGCGAGATTGGAAAAGCTGGGCCAGCCGCAGCCGGAATCAAACTTGTCCTTGGACGTGAACAGCACCGCGCCGCACGCCGCGCAGCGGTAAACGCCCGGCTCCTTGGTGTTCCAGTATTTGCCGGTGAAGGCGCGCTCGGTGTTCGCCTCGCGCAGGATGGAATATTGCTCGGGCGTCAGCCGCTGGCGCCATTCGGCTTCGGTCAGTTGAAAAGGAAAGTTCATGGTGGAGTTGGTTGAATTGTGCATCGCCGCCGGGCTGTTGGTCGGCGCGGCATTGCAGCCGGCAACCAGCATCGCCGCGCCCGCCGCGAATAAAATAAAAAGTTTTTTCATGGCCTCGCCTGGATCTTCTCCGCCGGCAACGGCGGTTGACCACCGAATGTTCACGCAAAGGCGCCGGGGCGCAAATGATTTTATTCGGGAACAATAATGCTTTTACCGGTTTTCCCGTTTGGTTAGCTTGGCGAACCGGATTGCCAGCCCATGCTGAAGCATTATTGCCCGCGCTTGAAAAACTGAAACCCTGAAATCCACCCATGAAGACCCGCCGCGATTTTCTGAAATTGTCATCCGCCTCCGCCCTTGGATTGGTGCTGTCCCGCATGCCGGTGATGGCCGGGCCGTTCACGCGCGAGGATTTCGCGCATCTGGTGCCGACCGACAAGAAGCTTTCGCCGGAGTGGGTCCAATCGCTTTTCGCGCGCGGCACGCCGGAGGTTTTGCGCGGCGGCGAGCTCAAGTTCGTCGGGATGCCCGTCGGCGGCATCGGCGCGGGCCAGCTTTACCTCGGCGGCGACGGCCGGCTCTGGCACTGGGATATTTTTAACAGCAGCAGCAAAACGGGCGCGGAGCATTATGCCAAACCGCCGACGCCCGGCTCGCCATTGACGCAAAAATTCTCGCTTAAAATCGGCGATGCCACCCGCACGCTGGATCGAGACGGTTTTGCGGACATTGCGTTCCGCGGTGAATATCCGATTGGTATCGTGGAATACGCCGACGCGGCGGTGCCGCTGGCCGTGAAACTCGAAGCGTTCTCGCCGTTTATTCCGCTGAACACCGACGACTCCGGTTTGCCGGCGACCATTTTGCAATTCACTTTGCGCAACACCTCTGCGGTTGCCGTCGAGGCAACTTTGTCCGGCGAACTGGAAAATGGTGTCTGCCTGAACCACCGCGAGCAGGCTGGGGTTTTGCGCAACCGCATTTTTCGCCAGCCGGGCCTGACCGCGCTGCTTTGCTCGGCGGAAAAATCCACCACGCCGCTCTTGAGCCGGCCGGACATCGTTTTTGAAGATTGGAATAAGGGTAGTTATGATGGCTGGCAGGTGGAAGGCAGCGCGTTTGGAGCGGCGCCGGTCAAAAAATCAGACATCCCGAAATACCAGGGCGACGTGGGCGGTGACACGGCGCGGGTGGCCAACTCGCACGCGGGCGCGCCCGGTAAATCCGTCGAGGCCAGGGACCGCGCCACCGGCAAGCTCACCAGCCGCGAATTTGTCATCGCGCGCAAATTCATTACGTTTTGGCTTGGCGGCGGTCACGCGCGTGAAAATTCACGTCTTGGTCTGACTTTGTTCTTGGACGGAAAACGGGTGGCGACGGTGTCGGGCCGCGACAGCAATCAGATGGCTTTGGAGCATTTCGATGTCCGCGCGCTGGCTGGGAAAACGGCGCATTTGGAAATCCTCGACGACGCCACCGGCGGCTGGGGCCACACCGGCGTCGGCAAAATTGTTTTCAGCGACAACCCCGCGCCCGCCGGGCCGCTGGAGAAATTGCCGGACTACGGCACGATGGCTTTGGCGTTGCTTGGCGACGCGGCAGAAACCTCCAGCCATGACGCGACCGCTCCGTTTGCGGACAAGCTGATCGGCTCGCTTGGCCGGAGAGTGAAGATTGCGCCCGGCCAATCAGTCACCGTGACGTTTTTGCTGACGTGGCATTTCCCCAACTTTTCGCTCGGCGGCGCGCTGTCCCATGCGGGCCGTTATTACGCCACGAAGTTTTTCTCGGCGCACGCCGTCGCGCAATACGTCGCCGCGCAATTTGACCGGCTCGCGCGCGAGACGAAGCTGTGGCGCGACACCTGGTATGACTCGACGCTGCCCTTCTGGTTTTTGGACCGGACGTTTCTCAACGCCTCGATTCTTGCCACGTCGACGACTTTTCGGTTTGCGAACGGCCGGTATTACGGCTGGGAAGGCGTGGGCTGCTGCGCCGGAACGTGCGGCCACGTTTACCACTACGCCCATGCGGCGGCGCGGCTGTTTCCGGAACTAGAACGCAGTGCCCGCGAAATGGTGGATTTCGGCCTGGCGCAGATGCCGGACGGTGCGATTCATTTTCGTGGTGAGTTTAATAAAATTCCCGCCGTGGACGGGCAGTCTGGGACAGTTCTTCGAGCCTTGCGTGAGCATCAGATGTCGAAAGATGCGGAATTTCTCAAGCGTAACTGGCCAAAAATCAAGCTGGCCACCCAATGGCTGATCGCGAAGGATGCCAATAACGACGGCCTTATCGAGAGCAACCAGCACAACACGCTTGATACGGACTGGTATGGCAAGGTGGCGTGGCTGAGCGGGCTGTATCTGACGGCGTTGCTGGGCGCGGCAGAAATGGCGGATGAAATTGGCGATGTAGATTTCGCGCGCCAATGCCGTGATATTTTTGAAGCCGGCCGGAAAAACCTCGTCGCACAGCTCTTCAACGGCGAATATTTCATCAATCAGGTTGACCCGAAACATCTCGATGCCATCAACTCCGGCACCGGCTGCGAAATTGATCAGGTATTTGGCCAGAGCTGGGCGTTTCAAGTCGGCCTGCCGCGCGTGCTGTCGGCAAAGGAAACGTTGTCCGCGCTGAAATCGCTCTGGCGCTACAATTTTTCACCGGATGTCGGCCCATATCGCGCGGCCTACAAACCGGGACGCTGGTATGCGCAGGCGGGCGAAGCGGGACTGCTGATGTGCAGCTTTCCTCGCCGCGATTGGGATTACGCGCAAGCTAAAGGCAAAGGTCCGGAATGGGCGGCGGGCTATTTCAACGAGTGCATGAACGGCTTCGAGCATCAGGTTGCCGGCCACATGATCTGGGAAGGAATGTTGTTGGAAGGCCTCGCGGTGGAACGGGCTTTGCATGACCGCTACCACGCCTCACGGCGCAATCCGTGGAACGAGATTGAGTGCGGCGACCATTACGCGCGCAGCATGGCGAGCTACGGCGTGTTTCTCGCCGCGTGCGGCTTTGAACAGCATGGCCCGCGGCAGCACATCGGTTTTGCGCCCAAGCTTGCGCCGGAGAATTTCAAGGGCGCGTTCACAAGCGCCGCCGGCTGGGGCAGCTATTCGCAAAAAATTGAAAACGGAAAGCTGAAGGCGGAAATCGCCGTGCGCTGGGGAAAATTGCCGGTGAAAACCATCGCCTTGGAGTCGGCCGAGGCGGCTGCCGTCAGCGTCAAAATGGGCGGAAGCGAACTGGCCGCAATCATTGCCCGGACGGACCGGCGCATTTTGATCACCCTGAAAAAGCCGGTGGAAGTGGCGGTCGGCCGGTCGCTGGAAATTTCCCTCGGCTGAACACCAACCGAATTTTTTACCCGACCAATGAAAATCTCCATTCAAGAGCTCATGGCGCGCAGCGGCGTGGCGTTTGGCACCAGCGGCGCGCGCGGTCTGGCGACGGCGATGACCGACCAGGTCTGCTACGCCTACACGAAAGGCTTTCTGCAACACCTCGAAGGCATTGGCGAATTGAAGCGCGCCGGTGAACGCGTCGCCGTCGGCGGTGATTTCCGCCCCAGCACCGACCGTGTGATGGCCGCTGTCTGCCGCGCGGCGGACGACCTGGGCTATCGCGCCGTGAACTGCGGCAAGGTGCCATCGCCCGCCGTCGCGCTGTTCGGCCTGGAAAATAAAATCCCCGCCATCATGGTCACCGGCAGCCACATTCCTGACGACCGCAACGGCATCAAGTTTAACAAGGCCACCGGCGAAGTGCTGAAGGAGGACGAGCAGGGCATGAGCAGCCAGGTCGTCGAACTGGACGACGCGCGGTTCGGCGCGGACGGAAATTTTGCGAAGGTGAAACCGGCGCCCGAAGTTTCGCCGGTCGCCGGCGAAAACTATGTCATGCGCTACCTGAATTTTTTCAGCCACGACGCGCTGAAAGGCCTGCGCGTCGGCGTTTACCAGCATTCCGCCGTCGGCCGCGACGTGCTGGTGAAAATCCTGTCGCATCTCGGCGCGGAGGTGACGCCGCTCGGCCGCTCGGAGAAATTCATCCCGGTGGATACCGAGGCCATCCGGCCGGAAGACGTGCAACTGGCGCACGAATGGGCGGCGACCGGCAAGTTTGACGCGCTCGTTTCCGCCGACGGCGACAGCGACCGGCCGCTCATCAGCGACGAACACGGCAAATGGCTGCGCGGCGATATCGCCGGGATTTTGTGCGCGAAATTTCTCGCCGCCGATTCCATCAGCACGCCGGTGAGCTGCAACACCGCCGTGGAAAAATGCGGCTGGTTCAAGGAAATCCGTCGCACTCGCATCGGCTCGCCGTTTGTTGTTTCCTCCATGATTCAAGCGTCCGCCGCTGGCGCCAAGCGCGTGGTCGGCTACGAGGCCAACGGCGGATTTCTGCTGAACTCGGACCTCGAAACTGGCGGCAGAAAACTTCGCGCCCTGCCGACGCGCGATGCCGTGATCGTGATGCTCGGAATTTTGCTGCTTGCCAAATCACAAAAGAAAAAAGTTTCCGGACTCGCCGCCGGTTTGCCGGCCCGGTTCACCGCCAGCGACCGCCTGAAAAATTTCGCCACGGAAAAAAGCCGGGCGATTCTGGCAAAATTTAATTCCGGTTCGGAAGCCGCCGACCAGGCGGCGGTGGAAAAGATGTTCGGTGCGATTTGCGGCCCGGTCGCCGGTCTGAACCGCACGGATGGGTTGAGGATTGTTTTCGTGAACGAGGAAGTTATCCACCTGCGCCCGTCCGGCAACGCGCCGGAGTTCCGCTGCTACGCCGAGGCGGCGACCGACGCCCGCGCCCGCGCCCTCACCGCGAGGGCGCTGGGCCAAATCGCCGGCTGATCAGCGCCAGCCGCCGCCAAACCACACGCGGTAATGGCCGCGATAGCCGAAGTGCGGACCGACCCACACCGCGCCCCGATACGGCCTCGCCAACCAGTGACCGCCCGTCCAAATCCAGCGGCCGCGCCATTCCCAGCAGCCGGGAACCCACAGCCACACATCCAGTGGCCCCGGTGCTACGGTGATGACCTCGGTCTGTGGCGGCGGCGGCAGCGGCGCGTTGTCCGCGATGAAAACCTCGGCGGGCGGCTGCCGGCGGCTGCCGGTTCCACGGTCCGCGCAGCCGGCGAGCAACGGCAGGCAGGCGGCGATGAAAAAGCTTCTGGCAAGGATTGAATTTTTCATTCTGGCAGAATTATTAGACGTGGCCGGGAGGAAAATGTTTCGGTTGTTAGTTGAATACTTAATGCGTTCCGGTCGGCAGCTTGGCAGGTTGCGTTACGCGTTTAAACAGGAAAATCAGCGGCAGGGTGATCACGGCCAGCACGCCGAACATAAAGAAATTATCCACATACGCCCACAGGTGCGCCTGCTGGTCTAGCACCGCATATACGGCGGCATAAGCCTGATGTGTGGCGGTCGCCGGATCGGTGTGTTGGGCGAGCTGATGTTTCGCCGCTGCCAGTTGCTGGACAAACGCCGGGTTTGTCGGTGTCAAATGCCCGACCATCAGCGCTTGATGCGCCTGCGCGCCGCGCGCGAGCATGGTGGTGACGAATGCGATGCCGATGCTGCCGCCGAGATTGCGCATGAGGTTGTAGAGGCCGCTGGCGTTGCCGATCTGGTGTTGGTTCAACTGGCTCATCGTCGCCACGGTCAACGGCACGAAGATAAAGCTGATGGCAATGCCATTGACGACACTCGGCCAGATGACGTTGATTCGCGCCGCTTGCAAATTGATGCCGGCCAGCATGAACGATGATGCCGCCAGCAGCGTGAAGCCGAAGCACAGCATCCATTTGCCCCGGATTTTGCCGACGAGCCGGCCGACGAGTGCCGTGGTGACGAACGCCGCCAAGCCCCGCGGCGACATCGCGTAGCCGCTTTGCAGCGCGGGATAGCCCATCAGTGTTTGCAAAAACAGCGGGATGGCAGCGGTGGTGCCGTAAAGAATCGCCGCCAGCGTGGTCATCAAAATCAGGCCGACGGTGAAATTGCGGTTTTTGAATACGCGCAAATCCACCAGTGGATGATCCGCCTGAAATTCCCACCAGACGAATGCAAAAAAAGTCGCCGCCGATGCGAGCGTGAACCAGCGCACCCAGACCGCGCTGAACCAGTCAGCCTCCTGGCCCTTGTCCAAAACAATTTGCATCGTCGCTAGCCACACGGCCAGTAGTGCGAAACCAATGTAGTCAATCGTCGCCTGGACGTTGCGCTTGATATAAGGCGGATCTTCCACGACCCATTTTGCCATCAGCACCGCCACGATTCCCACCGGCACGTTGATGTAAAAAATCCAGCGCCACGAATAGCTGTCCGTGATCCAGCCGCCCATTGTCGGGCCGAGAATCGGTGCCACCACGACGCCTTGCGCAAACACCGCCATTGCCGCGCCGCGTTTTTGTGCCGGGAAACTTTCGAGCATGATGGATTGTGCGATGGGCACCATCGCGCCGCCGCCCAGCCCCTGCAAAATCCGTGCGATTACCAGCGTCGGTAAATTCCACGCCAGACCGCACAGGGCCGATGCCAACGTGAACATCGCCATGCACGAAAGCAAAACCCGTTTGCGACCGAAATAATTTCCCAGCCAGCCGGTCATCGGCAGCACGATGGCGTTGGCGACCAGGTAGCTCGTCAGCACCCAAGTCGCCTCTTCCGGCGTGGCCGACAAACCGCCGGCGATGTGCGGCAGCGCGATGTTGGCGATGGACGTGTCCAGCACCTCCATGAACACCGCCATCATCACCGTGACGGTGATGAGCCACGGATTATGGCGCGGATGCCAGACCTGTTGCGGCGCGGCGGACATGGAAAATTATTTGCCGCCGGTATTGCGCCGCGTGACCAATCTGAAAATTAAACCCGCGCCGCCGGCCATGCCGACGGCGAGCAGCGCCGCCGCCCACGCGGGGAAAATAAATTGGCTCGTCTGTACGTCCGGCGTCACAGACAGGCCGGGGCCGATGACTTTTTCCGCCGGCAGCGGTTCATCAAAAACAATTTTCACCGGTACCCGCTGGACGACCTTCACATAATTTCCGGTCGCATTTTCTGGCGGCAATAAACTGAACGCCGCTCCGCTGCCGGCTTGGATGCTGTCCACATGGGCGCGGAATTTTCTGCCGCCGAGCGCGTCGATTTCCACCGCCACCGGCTGGCCGGCGACCATGTTTTCCAATTGCGATTCCTTGAAATTTGCCACCACCCAGACGGCGGTCGGTACGAGGGATAGGATTTGCTGGCCGGCTTGGAGATAGTCGCCGGCCTCGACGGCCTTGCGGGTCACGCGGCCGTCCACCGGCGCGAAAATCTTTGTGTAGGCGAGGTTGATTTTGGCGGCGGCGATGTTTGTCTGCGCTTCCTGCCATTGCGCCAGCACGGTGCCGGCCTGCGCCCACGCGGCGGCGAGCGTGCGGTTGGCTTCCTCGACGCGCGAGTCGGCTTCGATTACATTTTCCTGCGCGGATTTCCAATCTGCCTGCGCCTTGGTGTTCGCGGCCTGCGTGGTTTCAAATTCCTGCGGCGAAACGGTTTTCTGTTTCAGCAAATCCTGCGCGCGTCCGAAATCGGACTGGGTTTTTTTGACGGTGGCTTCGGCGGCGTCCGCTTCGGCCTGCGCTTTGCGCACGTCGGCTTCGGCGGTGGTGACTTTCGCCTGCATCAACTGCCAGCCCGCGTACATCGTCTTGTAGCTGGCCTGCTGCGCGTCCGCCGCCGCTTTTTTCTGGGTGACGGTCATTGCGTAATCCGCCGGGTCAATTTCCACGAGGAGCTCGTTCGAGCGCACCAACTGGTTGTCCAAAACGTGAACCGCCGCCACCTGGCCGGCAATGCGCGGCGCGATGGAAACCACATGGCCGGCGATGAACGCGTCGTCGGTGGATTCGTGCGTGAACACCTCGACGAGATACGCGATGCCAAAATAAAGCAACACGGCGAGCGCCCCGGTAGCGGGCCAAAGCAGTCCCGTTGTTTTTTTTGGTTCCGGCGCGGTCGCCGGATTTGGAACCGCCTCATTCATAAATCATCATTCCTCCGGCACACTCACGACCGCTTCACCGGCGTGATCTTTGGCGATCAAAAGATAAATCGCCGGAATTACCAGTAGCGTGAAAATGGTCCCCAGCGCCATGCCGGACACGATGACCAGGCCGATGGAATTCCGTGCCGCCGCCCCTGCGCCGGTGACGAGCGTGAGCGGAAAATGGCCGGCGACGGTGGCGACGCTCGTCATCAGCACCGGCCGCAGCCGCAGCAGCGAGGCTTCGCGGATGGCGGCGAGTTTTGTGCGGCCCGCCCGCTGGAGTTCGTTGGCGAACTGCACGATGAGGATGCCGTTTTTCGACACCAGCCCGACGAGCGTGACGAGGCCGACTTGCGAATAAATATTGAGCGTCGTTGTCCAGCCGTTCGTCCAGAACGGAATGTTCGGGTTCGGGAATTTCAGGAAGCAGAAAATCAGCGCGCCGAACAGTGCCAGCGGCACCGAGCCGAGCAAAATGATGAGCGGATCGCGGAAGCTGTTGAACTGCGCCGCCAGCACGAGGAAAATCAGCAGCAGTGATAAAATCAGCGCCGGCAGAAATTTGTTTCCCTCTGTGCGCAACTGGCGCGACTCGCCGGTGTAATCCACGCGGTAGCCGCCGGGTAGGGTTTTGGCGCACTCGCCTTCGAGAAATTTCAGCGCGGTGTCCAGCGGCACGATGGCGACGCCGCTCAACTTCACGGAGTTCAACTGCTGGAACCGGTTCAGCGAGCGTGGCGTGGTTTTTTTGCTGAAGTGCGCGAACGCGCTGATCTGGATCAACTGGTTGCCGGGGCCTTTGACGTAGGTGCTTTCGAGCTGCTCGGCGTTGAGCCGCGCGCCGCGCTTGAGCTGCGGAATCACCTTGTAGCTGCGTCCGGCGAGATTGAAGCGGTTCACGTAATTGCCGCCGACGAGCGCGGCGAGGTCGGAGCCGACGCTTTGTAAATCGAGGCCGAGTGCGGCCACCTTGTCGCGGTCAATCATTAGCTCCACTTCCGGCTGGTCAATCTTCGTGTCAATGATCGGCGGAAAGGCGAACATGCCGTTCGTCGCTGCCATGCGCTGGATTTTCTGTGCGAATTCCAAAATCTGCTCCGGCTCGGCGGTGGCGGCTAGCACGAATTCCACCGGAAATTGTCCGCCGCCGGGCAGCGCCGGCGGTGTTACCATCATCAGTCGGATGCCGGGAACTTTGTTCACCATCGCCTGAATTTCCGGCGTGATCTGGAATACCGTGCGTTTGCGTTCACCCCACGGCTGGAGCACCATGCCGCTGAAACCGCTGTCGGGCATCGTCAGTTGAAACGTGTGCGCGGTCTCCGGCACTTTTTGAAACATCTCCCCGACAGCTTCCGTGTAAAACGCCGTCTGCTCGATGGTGGCGTTCGCCGGCGCTTCGACGATGCCGAACACCACGCCCTGATCTTCCGTCGGCGCGAGTTCGTTCGCCGACATCAGATACATCGGAATTGCCAGCAGGCTCAAACAAATCCAGATGGCATAAACCGCCGGTCGCCAGTGAATTGTTTTGTCCAGCACGCGGCCGTAGAAATTTTTCAGCCGCTCAAAATCACGGTTGATGCGGCCGGTCAGGCCGTGTTCCTCGCGGTCGTGATTGAGCAGCCGCGCCGACATCACCGGCGAGAGCGTCAGCGCCACGATGCCCGAAATCGTCACCGCGCCGGCCAGCGTCAGCGCAAATTCGCGGAACAGCGAACCGGTCAATCCGCCCTGAAACGCAATCGGCGTATAAACCGCCGCGAGCGTGATGGTCATGGCGATGATCGGTCCGATGAGCTCGCGCGCGCCGAACAGCGCGGCGTTGACGGGCGTTTTGCCTTCCCGGACATGGCGTTCGACGTTTTCCACGACCACGATGGCGTCGTCCACCACCAACCCGACGGACAGCACGATTGCCAGCAGTGTCAGCAAATTTAGCGAAAAGCCGAAGCTCTGCATCAGAAATACGCCGCCGATGAGCGACAGCGGAATCGCCACCAGCGGAATCAGCACCGACCGCAGCGAGCCGAGAAACAAAAAGATGACGATGGAAACGATGACGAGCGTTTCTGACAGCGTCTTCAACACTTCGTGGATGGCGTCGTCAATGTATTTGGTCGCGTCGTAGGCCATGTGGCCGTCGAGGCCGGCGGGCAGTTCGCGCTGGATGGCTTCCATTTCCTTGCGGACGCGCTTGATGACGTCGAGCGCGTTCGCGTTCGGCAGCACCCACACGCCCATGAACACCGCGCGTTCGCCGCTGAAGCGCACTTCGCTGTCATAGTCTTCCGAGCCGAGCGTTACGTCCGCCACGTCGCGCAGACGCACGAGTTGGTCGCCGTTCTGGCGGACGACAAGGTTTTGAAATTCCTCGACCGAGCGCAAATCCGTGTTTGCCGTCAAATTCACCTGGATCAGCGCGCCCTTGGTGTGGCCGACGGCGGCGAGAAAATTGTTCGCCGAAAGTTTCTGGCGGATTTCGTTCGGGCTGATGTTGAACGCCGCCAGCCGGTCCGGTTTCAGCCAGATGCGCATCGCAAACGTGCGGCTGCCCAAAATGTCCGCGCGCTGCACCCCTTCAAGCGCGGCCAGACGCGGCTGCACGATGCGCGTGAGGTAGTCGGTGATCTGGTTCGCCTCCAGCAGCGGCTTGCTGACGACGGTGCCGTCGGCGTTGGTTGTGAGAATGCCGGATGAAAAGCTCAAGTACGCCGACGCGAACTGCGAGTCCGCCGTCTCGACGTTGATGATGGGGATTTCCGACTCCGGCGGCAGGTCGTTGCGGACCTGGTTCACCTTTGAGTTGATTTCGGACAACGCCTTCTTTGCGTCGTAATTCAATTTCAACCGCACGGTGATCGTCGAAAGGCCGAGCTTGCTGGCGGACTCGATGTATTCAATGCCGTCCGCCGCCGCGATGGCGCGTTCCAGCGGCTGCGTCACGAAACCGCGCACCAGCTCCGCGCTCGCGCCGACATAAACGGTGGTCACCGTGACGGTGGCGTTTTCGTTTCGCGGATATTGCCGGACGGTCAGACCGCCGGTGATATTTTTCAGCGAGTCCGGCGTGGGCACGCCTAACTTGGAAAGACCCGTGAAAACATTGCCCAGGCCCACGGCTTGCAAACCCGCGATCAGGATGAGCAGGTTGACGACGATCGCCAGCACCGGCCGGCGGATGAACAGATCGGTCAGAGATTTCATGCGCGGCAATTAGCTGTTCGGTGGTTTGGGAGTTTGGGACGCCTTCGGCGCAAGCGTGTTGTTTTCCTGCACGCTCATGCCGTTGCGCAATTTGAAAATGCCCGCCGCCACCACGCGGTCGCCGGCGTTTAAGCCGGTTTCCACGGTCACAAAATCGCCGCGGGTGCGGCCCGTGCGGATGAATTTCTGCTGCGCGATCAAATTGGTCGCCCCGGCGGTGACCGTCGGCGTGATGACAAAAACCGAGTCGCCATAGGGCGCGCTCAAGACCGCCGTGGCGGGAATCACCAGCACTGGCTGCTGCGCTGGCAAAATAATTTCCGCGCGCACAAACATTCCGGCGCGGAGCAGCTCGTCGGCGTTTTCAAATTTTGCGCGGACGCGGACGCTGCGCGTGACGGGGTCGAAATCGGGATTGATGGCGGCAATGGTGCCGGTGAAAGTTTTGCCGGCGTAGCTGTCGGACAGCGCGCGTACCGTCAAACCGGTCTGAACCCGTGCCAGTTCCTGCTGCGGTAGCGAAAAATCCACGAACATCGGCGACAGCGATTGAAGCGACACGATGCCTTGGCCGGCGGTGATTTGTTCGCCGAGGTTCACCAGCCGGATGCCCAGCCGGCCGGCGAACGGCGCGCGGATGGTTTTCTTGGCGATGATCGCGCGGATGGCGTCGGCGTTCGCTTGCGCCTGCTTGAGCGTTGCCTCGGTGACATCGAGTTCGGCCTGCGAAACGGTTTTGTCCTCGTGCAATTTCCGGTTGCGGTCGGCATTGAGCCGCGCGAGTTCCGCCTGCGCCTCCGCCGCGCGCAACTGTGCTTCTTCCGAAGCCGTGTCGAGCCGCACCAGCAAATCGCCCGGCTTCACCGTCGCGCCGGATTCAAAGGCGATTTCTGTGGCCGCGCCGGCGATTTCCGGCGCCACCGTCACGCCCTGCGCCGCGCTCACCGAGCCGACGGCGGGGATTGTCTCTGGCCATAGCTCCGCGTTGGCCGTGGCCGTCGCGACTGTTTCGGGCGGCGGCGCAAACAGGGCCGCCGCCCCGATAAGCGTCTTGATTTGCAGCGCTTTCACCGCCGCTAGTCCGGCGGCGACGGCTAACACAATCACGAGGCCCAAAAATAATTTACGTTTCATTTATTCTCCTTGGATTTTGCTTTGTCTTTTTTACCGCCTGCCTTCGGGGCGGCGCCGGCCAAAAACAGTTCCACAATTTTCTTTGCTGTCAACCGGTTCGGCTCGCAGTCCGGCGCGACGAGATGGGAGACGAGATGGAAATTGGCCAGCCCGTAAAAGCCAAACGCTAGTTCAAGGCTCTTGAAACTTTTGTCCAGTTCGCCATTCTTTTGCGCCCGCTGGATGAGCGAATGGACGAATTCGAAATTGCGCTCGCATTTCTCCGCGCAGGAAAGGTCTTTCGGCACTTCGCCCGGCGCGGCGAACATTGTCGCGAAGGAGATCCGCATCAGCTCGCGGTTCTCGCGGAAATAATCAAACAGTGCCGCAAGGATGTTTTCCAGTTGGGTGTGGATGTTGGTGTCAGTCGCCGCCGCTTCGCGCAGGATGCGGTAGCGCTGGTCGTGCGCCTCGTGCACCAGCGCCTGAAACAGGCCCGCCTTGTCGGCAAAATGATAATAAAGCGCCGGCTTGGAAACCTTGGCGTCATCCACGATGTGCTGGACGGACGTGGCGGCATAGCCGGCGTTTGCGAAACGCTTGAGCGCGGCGCGGAGAATCAGCTGGCGGGTGTCAGAAATGTCTTTGGCCATAACCTACCGAACGGTAGGTATAAGGAGGCGATTTGTCAAATAGGTATTTGCCGGCGGACGGCCCCAGAGTCTGTCTGAACATTCCGAGGGGTGCTGTTTTCGTCCTGAAGGCGGGCTGGCCAGGCGTGACGATGGCAAGTACCCTTCATAAGTCTTCGACCGAGGGGCAACCAAGTCAGACAGCGTTCAGGGCGAAAACCCTTCGGGCGGTGTGTCTTTTGTCCTCGGGCGGGTTGGCTCGGCATCATAGCCCACTGCGGGGATGCTCCGGTCTCGCCGCCTTGCCCGCCGACAAATCCTTCACCGCCGCGCCGCTCGCAATTTTCAGACAGGCTCTAAGGGTTATTCCCGGATTTGCCCGTCAGGCCTTGGTGCAGCTTGGAATGGCGGTGGCCGTAGGTGAAATAAATGACCAGCCCGATGATCATCCAGATGATGAGCCGTAACCAGGTGTCGAGGGGCAGCGCGGACATCAGCCAGCCGCAGAAAAGAATGCCCAGCGGCGCGACCAGCCAGACGGCGGGCGTGCGGAACGGACGGTGGATGCCCGGATTGATTTTGCGTAGCACCATCACGCCGCCGCAGACGATGGCGAACGCCAGCAGCGTGCCGATGGAAACCAGTTCGCCCAGCAGGCCGATCGGAAACAACCCGGCGACCAGCATTGCCACCGCGCCGGTGAAAATTTGCGCGACCCACGGTGTCTTGAATTTTGGATGCACGGAGCTGAAAATTTGCGGCAGCAACCCGTCTTTCGCCATGCAGTAAAAAATCCGCGGCTGGCCGAGCAGCATGACAAGAATCACCGACGATAAGCCGGCGATGGCGCCGATTTTGACGAGCGTTCGCAGCCATGCGAGATTTTTACCGAACGCGTCCACGGCCACGGCGATGGGCGCGGGGACGTTGAGCGTCTGATAATTCACCACGCCGGTAAGCACCAGCGCCACGGCGATGTAAAGCACCGTGCAGATGCCAAGCGAGGCCAGCATGCCGATGGGCATGTCGCGCTGTGGATTCTTCGCCTCCTGCGCGGCGGTGGACACGGCGTCAAACCCGATGTAGGCGAAAAAAATAACGGCCGCGCCGTGCAGCACGCCGCCCCAGCCGAACTCGCCCGGTCCGCTGGCCGGCGGGATGAACGGATGCCAGTTGTGCCGGTTGATGAAGGCAACCCCAATGGCGATGAATATAAGAATCACCATCATTTTGATGGTGACAATGACGTTGTTGAACGCGGCGGATTCCTTGATGCCGAGCACGAGCAGCAGGGTGACGGCCAAAATGATCAGCATGGCCGGCACGTTGAAAAGGGCGGTGACCTGCCCCAGCGTGGCGGGATCAATGCCTGCCAGTTTGATTTGGTTCAGCAGATCTGGGTTGATGGAAGTCCAGCCGTCGTTGATTTTCAAGGCCGCCGCCAGGGCGACGGGAACTTGAATCAGATGCGTGCCCACGGCGGCGGACAATTCCGGCGGGATGACGATGCCAAAATCTTTTAAAAACGAAACGACGTAACCCGACCAGCCGACGGCCACGGTCGAGGCGGCGAACAGATATTCCAGTATCAAATCCCAGCCGATGATCCACGCGACGAATTCGCCGAGCGTCGCGTAGGCGTAGGTGTAGGCTGAGCCGGACATTGGGATCATCGCTGCGAATTCCGCATAGCACAGCCCCGCGAACGCGCATGCCAGCCCCGCCAGTACGAACGAAATCGCGATGGCCGGCCCGGCGTATTTCGCGGCGGCGTGGCCGGTGAGCACGAAGATGCCCGCGCCGATGATCGCGCCGATGCCCAACGCGGTGAGGTTGACCGGGCCGAGCGCGCGTCTGAGGCGTGTGTCATTTTTGGCCTCGGCCTGCAAATCGGCCGCTTGTTTGCGTCGGAAAAGTTTCATGAGAAAATAGCTGTTGCTGCCGGCGCGGTTAAATGCCGCTTTCCCTCGCCATCGTCAAGCAAATGCGGCCTGCAGGGTGGTGAAGGTTTGCCTGCCAACTCGCGGCTGGACAACGCTGCCGGGTTGGACGATTCTACTGCGCTAAAATTTATGAAAAAACTCATCTTGTTCATCGGCGGCATCATCTTGGCCGCGCATTTGGCCCAATGTCAGTCGGCGGTGCCGGGAAAATTTTCCGGCAAGGTGCTGGAAACCACCAATGCCGCAAACTACACCTATGTTTTGGTGGATACCGGCGCAAAAAAAGTTTGGGCGGCCACCACGCAATTTGAGGTTCAGCCCGGCCAGTCGGTTGCGTTTATGGCCGGCGAACCCATGGTGAATTTTCACAGCCGTTCGATGAACCGCGATTTCCCCGAAATCTATTTCGTTGGAGCTATTGAAGTGAACGGCGCGGCCGCGGCGGCCAAGCTGCCGCCCGGTCATCCCGATATCAGCGGGGCTGCCTCCGGCGGCTCGAAATTGCCGCCGAATCATCCGCCTATTGCCGGCCAGACCGCGCCGCCGAAAGTGGATTTTTCAAATCTCCAACCGGCGGCGGGCGGAAAAACCATTGCGGAAATTTACGCTGCTGCGTCCAAGCTCAAAGGCAAATCCGTGACGGTGCGCGGCAAGGTGGTGAAATATAATGCCGCCATCATGGGAAAAAACTGGGTGCATATCCAGGACGGTACCGGCCGGCCCGGCAGCGATGATTTGCTTGCCACCAGCAGTGCCGCAACCAAGGTCGGCGATACGGTTTTGGTCACTGGCAAGGTGGCCGCCAAAAAAGACTTTGGCGCCGGCTACAAATACGATGTGATGATCGAGGACGCCAAGTTGGTGGTGGAATAAATTTTCACCCTCCCGCCGCCGCTGTCTTGCCGCTGAACAAACTCTTGAACCACGCCCACGCGGCGCGGATGCCCACGTCGCGGACGCCGGCGAAGTTGTAAATCTTCGCGATTTCTTCCTCGTGGCCGCGATAACGCGGCGGGAGGAGAATCACGGTTTTCGCGGAATCGCCTTCGACGCGGAGGATTTCGGAGTAGAAAATGCCGCGACCGGCCTCATAGATTCCGGCGGGCAAAACCAGCGTGCGTTGCGGCAACACCAGCCACGGACGGTAGTTGAAGAGGAGTTCACCGCTCTCGGCGCGGACAAGTTTGCCGTAGGTGCGCGTGGGCACCTTGTTGCATTTGCGCCCGAGAAACATTTTGTTTTCCTTCGCGTCGGGATGAAAACGGGTTTTGCGGCCGGTGATAAAATCCCAGACAAACGAAAGTCCGAAATGCGACAGGCGGAACGACCAGCCGGCGATGAGCCAGGAAATTAAAATGACGATGAGCGCCCACGCCGCGCCGATCCACGGATTGACCAAGGATGTGCCGACCACGCTGGCGAGGATGGTGGCGCGAAAACCTTTGAGCGCGGTGTCCACGGTCGTGAACGGACTCAAAAGAATCAGGATGTTGATGGCGTTGGAGGCGAGGAGCACGATGAAGAAGGCCGCCATGGCGATGGGCGTCACTAAAATGTCGTAAAGCCAGTGGGGCATGCTGATGGCGGCAAAGCCCAGCGAACTCAGCGATGCGCCGGGCGCGGCGTTGGTGGCGCTGACCGCGTGCATCATGTTGATCACGACCGGCACGAACGCGCCGGTGGCGACGAGGCCGGAGACTTTATGTTCGATGGTATCGGCCACGTCGAAGGGTTTTTTCAACGCGGTCGGAAAGGCGATGCCGGCGGTGTCCTTCAAAAAGCACGCGCCGACCAGCAGCATTGCGGGAATCCAGAACAGCGGATTGGCGAACCACGGCAGCCGCGCCTTTTCCGCGTCGGTCTTGGCCTTCAAATAGTCATACGCGCCGATCGCGCTGACACCTAGCAGCGGCGAAATCGCCACGCCGGTGATCATGGAGACGGTTTCGCAAACTTTTTTGGCGGCGGGATTCGGGTCGGCAGGTTTGGCGGCGGCGGATTGCGCGGCAGCCGCCAGAGGCAGGGCGATGAGCCAGGCGGCAACCAGAAATGACTTCATCGTTTTCATGCTGACATCATTCCCCCAACTCCGCGCGGCTGTAAAGGGGAAACCAATTTAATTTAAATCGCGTATTGACTTCATGCCTCCGTTTGTTAGTTTCCACGTCCCTTTATTTGGAATTTTTGAAATGAAAACGCATTTGCCGAAAGTGAATCTGGACCAGCGCAAGTGGCACATAATTGATGCCGATGGCGCGGTTCTCGGCCGCCTGGCCGTTCAAGTGGCCGACATCCTGCGCGGTAAAAACAAACCCGTCTATACTCCGCACCTTGACGCCGGCGACTTTGTTATCGTCGTCAACGCCGAAAAAGTGCGTGTCACCGGCAAAAAAGAGACCGACAAGGAATACATGACTTATTCCGGCTGGAAGGGCGGCGAAAAATACGCCACCGTCGAGCAAATCCGCGCCAAGCATCCCGAGTTGCTCATCGAACGCGCCGTCAAGGGCATGATTCCGAAGAACCGCCTCGGTCGCGTGCTGCTCACCAAGCTGAAAGTCTTCAAGGGACCGAAGCACGATCATCAGGCCCAGACGCCCGCCGTGCTCGCACCCGCTAAATAATTTCTGTTATGGCCACGAAAAAAAATGAATTCCTCGGCACCGGTCGTCGTAAAACTGCGATCGCCCGCGTTCGTCTCGCGACCGGCAGCGGCAAGATTATTGTCAACGGTCGCACGTTCGAAAACTATTTCCCGTTGGACACCCAGCGCGCCACGGTTTCCTCGCCGCTCGCTATCACCGGCACGGCGGACAAGCTCGACGTGCGCGTCAACGTGGTCGGCGGCGGCCCGCTCGGTCAGGCCGGCGCGACGCGCCATGGCATCGCCCGCGCGCTGCTTAAGTTCGACGCTAACCTGCGCCCCGCGCTGAAGGCGGAAGGTTTCCTCACGCGTGATCCGCGCGAACGCGAGCGCAAGAAATACGGCCAGCCCGGCGCCCGCAAACGCTTCCAGTTCTCGAAGCGTTGATCGGACCCGAAAAGTTTCCCAACCCGCTGGCTTCGGCCGGCGGGTTTTTTATTTTCGTGTGATTCATGTGTTTCGCGGTTAAATTTTTTGAAAATGAAAATGAAAAAAGTCGCCATCGTCGGTGCCTCCGGTTATTCCGGCGAAGTCCTTGTGCAGTTGCTCCTCAACCATCCGCACGCGGAACTCGTCGCCGTCACCTCGCGCCAAAATGCCGGGCAGACGCTCGCACAGGTGTTTCCCAAATTCGCCAGCCACCCGAAATCGTCGGCGCTCCGCTTTTCTGAGCCGAGTGCCGAGGTTTTGGCCAGGCAGGCGGATGTGGTTTTTCTCGCGCTGCCGCACGGCGTTGCGGCGGAATATGCCATGCCGCTCATCGCCGCCGGCTGCGTGGTGATTGATTTGAGCGCGGACTTTCGGCTCAAGAGCGCGGAACTATATAAGGAATTTTACGCGCACGACCATCCCGCGCCGGAGCTGTTGAAAAAATCCGTTTACGGGTTGCCGGAATTTTATCGGGAAGAAATCAAAAAGTCGTTGCTCATTGCCTCGCCCGGTTGCTATCCGACCAGTATTTTGCTGCCGGTGATTCCGCTGCTCAAAGCCGGACTCATAAAGTCCGCCGGCATCATCGCCGATTCCCTGAGCGGCGTCAGCGGCGCGGGTCGCAAGGCGGAGCTGGATTATCTTTTTTGTGAATGCAACGAAAGCGTCCGCCCCTACGGCGTGCCGAAGCATCGGCACCTGTCGGAAATCGAGGAACAGCTTTCCTTCGCCGCCGGTACGAAAGTCACCATCCAGTTCACGCCGCATTTGATTCCGGTGAACCGGGGTATTTTGACGACGCTTTATCTGTCGCCGTCGGAACATTTCCTGGATGCCGCTGGCGCGGCGGCGCTGGGCCAAAAAATCGCCGCGTGCTACCAATCGGCTTACACCCATGAACCGTTTGTCCGGTTGCTCGAAGGCAAGGCGTTGCCCGACACGAAAAATGTCGTGGGCACGAACGTCTGCGAAATCGCGTGGCGGTTCGACCCGCGCACCGGCCGGCTCATCGTCATGAGCGCCGAAGACAATCTGGTCAAAGGCGCAAGCGGCCAGGCCGTGCAAAGCCTCAACATCCTGAGCGGCTGGCCGGAGACGGCGGGTTTGGTTTGAATTGAAATCTCCAATTTCAAATTTGAAATTGCCGCGCCGCCAGGCTCCCGCCGTCTGGAACCCCGCCGCTTACGCGGCCAATTCCGCCGTGCAGCAAAGCTGGGCGCGTGAACTCATCGCCCGGCTTCACTTGTGCGGGGACGAGCACATCCTGGATGTCGGCTGCGGCGATGGCAAGGTGACGGCGGAGCTCGCCCGTGCCGTGCCGCGCGGTTCGGTTGTCGGCGTGGATGCCTCGGCGGAGATGATCGGTTTCGCCCGGAACACTTTTCCGGCAACTGAAATTTCCAATTTGAAATTTCAGGTCGCCGACGCGCGGGAAATCCGTTTTCCATCCCGGTTCGATGTGGTCTTTTCCAACGCCGCGTTGCATTGGGTGGATGACCACGAGGCGATTCTGTGCGGCGTGGCCGTCGCCCTGAAAGCCGGCGGGCGGCTGGTCGTTTCCTGCGGCGGCCAAGGCAATGCCCACGACGTTTTTCTCGCGCTGCGGCCGGAGATGCGGCTGAAGCGCTGGCGCGACTTTTTCCGCAGGATGCCGATGCCGTATTTCTTTTATGCGCCGGGCGATTACGAAAAATGGTTGCCGGCATATGGTTTCAAAATCCACGCGTTGAAACTCGCGCCGAAGGATGCGACGTACGCCGGCGCGGAGGGTTTGGCCACGTGGCTGCGCGCGACTTGGCTGCCGTTCGTCCAGCGTGTGCCCGAAAATTTGCGCGAAGATTTTATCGCCGCCGTCACGGCCCGTTATCTGGCCCGACATCCGGCGGATGCGGCTGGCAAGGTTCGCGTCCGCATGGTGCGTTTGGAAATCGAGGCGACCAAGTTTTGAGTTTTCAATGTTTGATTTTTGGTTGGCTATGCGAAATCTGGCCTTTCCAAGTCAAAATTAAAAATTAACAACTGAATTTGCAATTTGATCATGAAAAATAAACTGAAGGAAATTTCCGGCTCCATCGTTGCGCCCACTGGCTTTCTCGCCAGCGGCGTGTTTTGTGACATCAAAAAACTGGGCACCGGGAAGGGTTCCAACAAAGGCCCGAAGCGCGACCTCGCGCTCATCGTTTCCGAAACGCCCGCCACCGTCGCCGGCCTGTTCACCACGAACCAGGTTTGCGCCGCGCCGGTGAAGGTTTGTGTCGAGCGCATGAAAAAGGGAACCGCCCAGGTCGTCGTGGTGAATTCCGGCAACGCCAACGCCTGCACCGGCAAACAGGGCATGGCCGATGCGCGCGAAATGGTTTCGTTCACGGAAAAAACTCTGGCGCTGTCCGCCGGCCGCGCGCTGGTGGGTTCCACCGGCCGCATTGGCGTGACCATGCCGATGGATAATATCCGCGCCGGCATTCTCGCCGCCGCGATGGAACTTGGCACCACCGCCGCGCACGCCGACTGCGCGACGGAAGCCATCATGACGAGCGACACCAAGCCGAAACAGGTCGCCGTGGAATTCAGGCTCGGCGGTCAGCTGGTGCGCATCGGCGGTATTTGCAAGGGCGCCGGCATGATTCAGCCCGGCATGAGTCCGACCGGCGCGCGGCCGGCGGCTTTGCCGGGCGGCCATCCGCAAGGATTGCACGCCACGATGCTTGGCTTTATCACCACCGATGCGGCGGTGGAGCAAAAAGTTTTGCAGGCGGCGCTGAACGAGGCGGTGGCGAACAGCTTCAATCGCATCACCGTGGATGGCGACATGAGCACGAACGACACGGTGTTGGTGCTGGCCAACGGCTTGGCCGGCAATGAAAAACTAAAAACTAGAAATTCAGAACTAAAAACTTTCCAATCCGCTCTGAGCTACGTCTGCCTCGAACTTGCCAAGAAAATCGTCCGGGATGGCGAGGGGGTTCACCGCGTTGTGACCGTGCGCGTGAATGGTGCGAAGACCATTCAGGATGCCGATGCCGCCGCGCGCGCGGTGGCGAACAGCGCGCTGGTGAAGACCAGTTGGCATGGCGGCGACCCGAACTGGGGCCGCATCATTGACGCGATTGGTTATTCGTCTGCGAAAGTGATTGAGGAGAAAATTGACATTGGCTACCGCGCCGTTGGTGGCAAAAAGATTTTGTGGAGCCTCAGGCGCGGTCAGCCGACCAAGGCGACCTTTAAACAGCTTTGCGCCGCCGTGGCCGCGAAGGAATTTGAATTGCACATCCACCTGCATCTTGGCCGGTCGAACGCCGTCATGTATGCCGCTGATTTGACCGAGGAATATGTGGACTTCAACAAGGGCGACGTGACGGATGCAAGTTCGTTGGGCGGGTGATTGTAGCCGCCATCGTGAGTTCGCTTATCGCAAAAGTTGGAGCCGACGTTACGTCGGCTGTTACGAACAAATAAGCCGCCGGATTGCTCCGGCGGCTTTTGTGTTTCAATCGGAAATCGTTAATCCGAAATCGTAAATCAGTAGGCGGCTTGCGCGCCTTTGATGTTCTTCTTGCCCATCCACGGCATCAGCGCGCGGAGCTTGGCGCCGGTTTTTTCAATCGGATGCTGTTCGCCCTTCTTGAGCAGCGCGTTGTAGCGTTTGTAGCCGCCTTCGTATTCCGCAACCCAGTCTTTGGCGAACTTGCCCGACTGGATGTCTTTCAACGCCGCTGCCATGCGTTTCTTCACGCTGGCGTCAATGATCTTCGGGCCGACGCTCACGTCGCCCCACTTGGCGGTTTCGGAAATCGAGAAGCGCATGCCGCTGATGCCGGCTTCGTTCATCAGGTCGGCGATGAGTTTCAATTCATGCAGGCATTCAAAGTAGGCCATCTCCGGCGAGTAGCCGGCTTCGACGAGCACTTCAAATCCGGCTTGCACCAGCGCGCTCGCGCCGCCGCAGAGTACGGTCTGTTCGCCGAACAGATCGGTTTCCGTCTCTTCCTTGAAATTTGTTTCAATGACGCCGGCGCGCGTGCCGCCGATGCCTTTGGCCCAGGCGAGCGCGATCTTCTTCGCGTCTTTGCCGGGGTTTTGATACACGGCGATCAGCAAGGGAACGCCCTTGCCTTCCGTGTATTGGCGGCGGACGGTGTGGCCGGGGCCTTTCGGCGCGACCATGATGACGTTCACGTTCTTCGGTGGAACAATCGTTTTGAAATGGATCGAGAAGCCGTGCGTGAACACCAGCGTTTTGCCGGCGGTCAGGTTTGGTTCGATGTCCTTCTTGTAGCACGCGCCCTGCTTGGTGTCGGGCAGCGCGACCATGATGACGTCGGCCAGTTTCACCGCTTCGGCGGTGGTGACGACCTTGAAGCCTTTTTCCTTCGCGACGGGGATGGATTTGCTGCCTTCGTAAAGGCCGATGATGACCTTGAGGCCGCTGTCTTTGAGGTTGAGCGCGTGGGCGTGGCCCTGGGAGCCAAAGCCGAGCACGGCGAGGGTTTTCTTTTTCAACACGCCGAGATCGGCGTCTTTGTCGGTATAGACTTTTGCCATAAAATGTTTCTTCGGGGTAAAAACTACTTGCGGGGCATCGCGGCCTTGCCGGTGCGCGTCAGCTCCCGCACGCCAAAGGAGTTCATCAGGTCGATGAACTTCTCCACCTTGCTCTCGTTGCCGGTGATCTCGATGGTCAGCGACTTCGGCTGCACATCCACAATCTTTGCGCGGAAAATATCGGTGACCTGCATCACCTCGGCGCGCGACTTGGAATCCACGGCGACTTTTACCAGCACCAGCTCGCGGTCCACATATTCGCCGTCGCGGAAATCCTGCACCCGGATGACGTTCGGCAGCTTGTTGAGCTGTTTGATGATCTGCTCGACGGTCGCCTCGTCGCCGTGCGTCACAATGGTCATGCGCGAAAACGCCGGATCGTGCGTCGGGCCGACGTTGAGCGTGTCGATGTTGTAGCCGCGCCCGCTGAACAGGCCGGTCACGCGCGTGAGCACGCCGAACTTGTTCTCGACCAAAACTGAAATGGTGTGTCGCATAGAACCGTCTGGGACGGACTAAAAGCCTAGCAATCGCGGACCTGAGGGTCAATTTGCAAATTGATCCGCGCCCGGTTTCCCTGCCGCTAAACCGCGCGAAGAAGCATTGCTGTTTGGCTTCGCCTTTATATAATCATCTTCATTAACGGAGGTCGTATTTTTAAATTGTACCCGGCCGGAATCGTTTGCGGCCGGCGGTTTTTAAAATAAACATTCATAGCCATGAGCACCGACATTCAAAATCCCTACAATGCCACCGTCATTGGTCGCGAGGAAATCAACCCGCAACTTGTGATCCTGCGCGTGCGGCCCGATGCGGCGCTGTTTGATTTCAAGCCGGGCCAGTTTGGCGTGCTTGGATTGTTGGGCAGCGCGCCGCGCGTGCCCGAGGCCGCCGCCGAGGAATCCGCCAGCGAACCGGACAAGCTGATTCGCCGGGCCTACAGCATCGCGTCCTCGAGCGTGGAGCGGCGTTATGTGGAATTTTATCTGACGCTGGTCACGAGCGGCCAGCTCACGCCGCGCCTGTTCGATTTGCGGCATGGTAGCCGGGTTTTTCTCGGTCCCAAAGCGAGCGGGGTTTTCACGCTCGACCGCGTGGCGGCGGACAAGTCGGTCATCCTCGTCGCCACCGGCACCGGGCTGGCGCCTTATATTTCCATGTTGCGCACGATGCTGGTGAACGACAGCCAGCGGCGCTATGTGGTGTTGCACGGCGCGCGTTACAGTTGGGATTTGGGTTATCGCGGCGAGCTTGAAAGCCTTGCGCGGTTGCGGCCGAATTTGAGTTATCTTCCCGCCATTACGCGGGCAGATCAGGATCCGCATTTTAATGGTCGCGTTGGCCGTCTGCAAGCGCTGCTGGAGCAGGGTGTGGTGGAACAGGATTCGGGCATGGCGTTGGATCCGTCCCGGGTGGAAGTTTTCCTTTGCGGCAACCCCGAAATGGTCAAGGCCGTGAAAACCATCCTTGAAACCAAGGGCTTCACCGCCGGTCACGGCAAGGAACCTGGCAGCATCCACATCGAAGAATATTGGTGAGCCAGCCCGGTTGGGTTCGCGGAATACTCAGATTCATCCCGGCAAAATTTTTCATCGCCGGAACATTCCCGGCATGGCCCCGCCCATTTTGCCCATCATCTTGGACATCTTGCCCATCTTTTTCATCATCGTCTGCATCTGGAAAAATTTGTTCAGCATCGTGTTCAGCTCCGTCACCGTCACGCCGCTCCCGGCGGCGATGCGGCGGCGGCGGCTGGCGTTTAGAATCACCGGATTCAGCCGTTCTTTTTTGGTCATCGCGCAGACCATGCCTTCCATGCGCTTGAATTCCTTTTCCTGCTTGCCGATGTCCATTTGCTTCAGCGCGTCGCCGCCGCCGGGCAGCATTTTCAAAATGCTTTCCAGCGAGCCGAGCTTTTTCATGGCGCGCAACTGTTCCAGAAAATCCTCCAGCGTGAATTCGCCCTTGCGCATTTTTTCCTCCATGCGCTTGGCGTCTTCCTCTTTGACCGCTTCCGCCGCTTTCTCCACGAGGCTCACGACGTCGCCCATGCCGAGAATCCGCGACGCCATGCGCTCGGGATGAAACGGTTCGAACTCGTCGAGCTTTTCCCCCACGCCGGCGAATTTGATGGGCTTGCCGGTGATGGACTTCATGCTTAGTGCCGCGCCGCCGCGCGCATCGCCGTCGAGCTTGGTCAAAATGGACCCGGTGATGTTCAGCGCCTGATCGAAATGCGTGGCGACGTTGACGGCTTCCTGGCCGGTCGCGGCGTCGAGGACGAGCAGGATTTCCTGCGGCTTCACGAGGTTGCGCAAGCCCACGAGTTCCTGCACGAGCGGTTCGTCAATCTGCAAACGGCCCGCCGTGTCGATGATGATGACGTTGCGCCCGTTGGTGTTGGCAAACGCCAGCGCCTCGCGCGCGATTTTCAAGACATCCGTCTCGCCGCGTTTCAGAAAAACCGGCACTTCAATTTGTTTGCCCAGCGTTTCGAGTTGGTCCATCGCCGCCGGACGATAGACGTCCGCCGCCACCAGCAGCGGCGCGCGCCCCTGTTTTTTCAACAGCTTTGCCAGCTTGCCGCTCGAGGTGGTTTTGCCGGAGCCGTGCAAACCGACCATCATCACGCAGCTCGGCGTGCCGGAAAGATTCAGCGCCGAATTTTCCGAGCCGAGCAGCGCGGCCAGTTCGTCGCTGACAAACTTGATGATCTGCTGGCCGGGCTGGATGCTGGCGATGACCTCCGCGCCGAGCGCCTTGGTCTTGACGCGTTCGATGAAATCGCGCGCGACCTTGAAATTCACATCGGCTTCCAGGAGCGCCAGGCGCACTTCGCGCAAGGCGTCGCCGACGTTGTTCTCGGAAATCTTTCCGAGGCCGCGCAGGTTTTTGAAGGCGTTCTGAAGCTTGGTGCTTAACGAATCGAACATTCGGCCAGCTTAAATCAAAATCCGGGCCGGCACAATTTTGGATTTTTTGCCGGGCGGGTTTGGAGCCGGCAATCCCGTTGCAACTTTGAACTTGAGTGACGGGGCGCCACATGGCTTACTGTGCGGCCTCGCATCGGTTGGTAGGTTACCCAAGTGGCCAACGGGGGCAGACTGTAAATCTGCTGGCTTTGCCTTCGATGGTTCGAATCCATCACCTACCACCACCTTTCTTTCACTGGGGAAAAGTGGTTTTAATTCAAATAAATCAATGGTTTTCACTGTATCGCTGTTTTTAACTTCTGCGCTTTGCGGCTTTATCCTTCTTTTCCGTCCTCGTCTATAAAACTTCAAAAAGTCATACCAGGCTAAAAACCAGTGGCCGCTGTCATGTGGCCAAGCACACGCCAAAGATACGATTGTAGAGCACGGTCACGGCGGCCATGACTCCGCCACTGCCGATCCATCCGTTGCGCGCTTTATTTCGCCACTGCCCCGAAAACTTTCTGCAACAGATCGCTGGTGCGGGCAACTGGATTTTCGCGAATATGCTTCTCTTCGTTGGCGACCATTTTGAACAGGCCGTCCAATGTCTTGTGGGTAATATAGGCGTCCACGTCCAGTGCCTCCGCGCCGATATGACTGTTGGCAAACCCGCTCAAAGCCTCGCCCAAGACACTGCCGCCACTGACCTTGCCCATCATGTTCTTGTAGGCTGCGGTCACGCCCGTCTGCGCGGTGGCTTTTTGGACGATGGGATAAAAACGGGCATACAAGTTTGTCTGTGTCGTGCGCCGGAAAAATTGAGTGGCGGCATCATTCGGCCCGGTCAAAACCGCTTTAGCGTCGGCAATGGACATCTGTTTCACGGCGTTTCCAAAAACGTTGGCCGCCTCTGGTACTGCTTGTTCGGCAGCGTGGTTCATCGTTGTTACAAAATCATCCGCGAGTTTGTCCTGCTTCAAGGCGCGCAAGGTTTTTTCCGCCGACTGCAGTTTTTCCGGCATCGGGATTTTTACGTTGAGATTGGTGAGAAAGCCGCCGTCGTGGCCAAGTTGGGCAATGGCGTGTTGCAGCCCATTGCCCAAGGCTTCCTTGAGTCCGCCTGTCATCTGATCCGATGAAAGCGCGGTGAGGGACATCGCCGATTGGGCGGAGGCATTCGTGGTGGTCTTGCCGAACCCAAATTGATCAAACAACCCGGCGCGAACAGCCAAAACCGGGGCCGTGATTAGTAGCAGGAGGAGGATTGAATATAAACTCGTTTTCATAGTTTCCTTTCAGAATGTTGCCAAAGCGATCGCTTGCCTCGACAGGCAAACACCATTGCCTAACCTCGTCAAGGATTCTTGCTTTCTTTCGGTCGTCGAGCAACGGGCAAAGTACGATTACCCCACACCACAGCCAGCGCCATGGTGGCCCTGACGTCTGAGCGGTGGTGCTTTCACGGTTGACAGTTTCAATGGCACGGCTCAGCTTTGGTCGTGGCTCCATCCCACATCAGAGCAGTCATTTTTATAGCAGCAATGTTTATGTTGTCATTGCTGTCAGGGTGTGTGAGTCCACAGGCAGATTCAGATTGGAGCTGGCAGCAGGCGAACCCTTGCTGGAAACCTACAATTCCTGCGGATACAGCCGCGCAGCAAGGCATGCATTGGTAGCTACGTTGGGCCGCTTCACGCACATGACTAAATCCACTCAATCAAATCCTCCGAAATTCCGCTTCTCGAATATTTTCTGGACTGGCCTTGTTCTGTTAACTGTCGGCAGTGGCCCATTACTCGCAATCATTTTATTTGCAGCTTTGGGCATAACCAAGGATCCGAATCCGAACCCGATAGGTTTTGGGATTCTGGCCTTCTTGACTTTTTTGCCGAGCGTTGGACTTATTCTGGGTGGGTCGCTAGTATCTGTGTCCCGGTATCGTGCAGCTCGAAAACATTTTCATGACCATGCTGCCTAACCAGATTAGATGAAAGGCAGACCGTTTGGCGCAAGAGAGCCCCCTGCCGAGTTCACCGCTTCGCTTGGATAAGAACGGTTCATGCATGTAAAGTTGGCCGGCAAGCCAGCCGCTTTAATGCATCGAAAAAGGTTTGATCTCGACTTTGCCGGATAGGGCGTCGAAGTGCGCCAGATGGCCCGCTTCGGTGACGGTCATGGGCGGCGTGTTACTCTGGCATCGGGCGAACCAAGTTCCTGCGGCGAGACCGGTCACCGTCACATTCATTGGACTGTTGCCGTGGAGATCGAGCGTGATTGCATTCTCCAGCAGACCGTCTCCCTTCGGAAAAAGCACCGCGTGATCGGCAATCTGGAACCCGACGCAGTCCGGGGTTTCGAGGGACGTCACCGGCAAGGGGTGGGCGGAGGGTTGGTCGTCCCGCACCTGCATGACCACTAGGAACCGGTCTTGTTTCTGCGGAACGGTCGGGGACAGTTCCAAACGCCAGCCGGCCCCTTCATCTCCGCTGTCGGACTGGCCAGTCGGATAGTTCTTGCCATCAACCATATACTCGGCACCGGGACCGCCCAGCACCTTGATCGTATAGCTTCCCTTGGCCGGCAGCAGCGCGGACGCATCCATGCGTCCGCCCCAGAGGCTGGTCACGACAAATCCGTCCGCTTCAACGCGGGGCTTTTCCACGGTGTGCAGCAGCCAGCTCTTCGCGAAGGATGGATTGGCGGCGCGGACGCGATCATACACTGCCAGCACCGCTGGATGGTCCTTCTGGCCGAGGTTCAGGAAGACAAAGGAACGCGTGAAGTTTTCGACTTTGGGCCCGTAGCTCATAATTCTGCCGCAAAGATGGCTGTAGAGCGGCCGGACTGGATCGGGGCCAAACTGATGGGCTAGGACCTCGCCGACCTGATAGCCTTTCTTCAGAAGGTCATCGAGTGTGGCCGGTTCCTGTCCGTCTCGCGGCCAGTGCTGCCCCCCGTCATTGGCCACGGGCTTATTCACATAGAAAAACTTCTCCTGCGGGTCCTTCACCGTCACGGTGTTGTGGGCGATGCTCCGCTGATAGTAATTTGCCCAGTGCGCGCTGCCGTAGCCGGCATAGGAGCCCGAATCCACCGCCAGCATGCCCTTGTACCAGAGTTGAAAGTGGCCAGCGTCGAGGTGCTGGTGGTTGTTAAACATCCACGGCGCGATCTTCATCATGGCGGCCACCGCCGGAGATTCCTTGCCCTCCTGCCATCCCGTGCGGGCGAGCATGATCCCCGACGGATCTTTGAAATACTGGCTCAGGGGCAGCGTCTCGATCGACTTGGTCGGAAGCTGCGGTTGGGCAAACAGGAAATAGGGAAGCGTGTCGGTGATGTCATCCTTCATCGCGATGTGCTTCTGGAGCATCCCCGCAATGACGGGATCGTGGGACAGGAAAACGCTCAGCAGCTCGCCGTTCTCATCCTCCGAGGGGTGGCTGCCCCACTTCTTCGGGATGGAGGAACTGTCGCCATCGGTCATCTGCAGGTGGTCGGGGCGGAGCGAATAATAATTGGCGTAAAGCAGCTGCTCTTGGCCCTCGGCAAAGACGCGGTCGCCGGTCATGCGTTGGAAGATGCAGGCGCACCACAATTCCCACTTGGCGCGGACATGGCCATAGGAGCTACCCTGATTGTGCCAGTGGGAAGGATAGAAAAAATTCCGCGCCGGAATGTGTTCCTCAAACAGGCGCTTGGCGGTGACCCGGTAGACCTCGGGATCTTCGTCGTACACCGCGATGCCGGCCGCGAGCAGGTCGCGAAAAATGTTCGCTTCGCCGCCGTGACCCACCACGGCGCTTGCCTGCACCGGTGGGTAACCCACCTCAAGCATTGCCCCGATACGCTTGATATGGGCAATGATGGCTGTCTTTTGCGAAGGGCTCAGCAGGGGATAGCACCAGTCATAGACGATGGCGGCAGTGGTGATGGTCGCGCCCTTGCCGCGCGTAATGTCCTGCGCCTCTTTCTTGCTGGGGAAGGTGACGGTGTCGAGGACCGTTGTAAGCAACTTGATCGCGCGCTGGCCCATGGCTTCATTTTTCTCAAGCAGGTAGCGCAGGGCACAGCATTCAATCAGATCGTGGAGGCGGGGATCGTAATTCTGCGTCTCGCTCGGGGCGATTCCCCGGCTGCTGCGGCCCCATTCCATCCAGTTCCGGGGGGCTCGGTCAAACGGCTCGGGCATCGGCAGTTGGCCGTTCCAGCCCGGTTCGCTGAGAGACTTCACCCGCTTGGCGAAGCGCGCAAAAGCCGGGTCACCCATCCGTCGTTTCATCTCGGCAAGATCGGCGGACCGCAGCAGCAACCGGGGATGGTTCGAGGGCGGCAGAATCGGCGGGACGAACGCCTGCTCGGTCTGCGCCGGCCGCGTGCCAGTTACCACTGGCTTCTCCCGCCCGGTCTCGGCCGCCGCCGGACAATAGCACGCTGCCAGCAACGCGGTTAAAAGAAGAGCGGTTAGTGCGAGGGCGTGTGATTTCATGTGAATCTACCTATTGGTGGTGGAGATAATTAACGAATTTTATCGGCGGAGCGGACTTTGGAAAGTGAAAGTTTTGTCCAACATGTCCCGTGTGGGCAGCAAATCAAGACCCTCTACATCGAACCAGGCTATCCGTGGCAGAACGGGGACCTTTAGACCCATGACAAAGAGGATTGGGAGCTGGGCGTCAGCAGCCTGCGGGAACCGGCGGGAAAAGCAAAATGGTGTTAATTTAGTAACAGCGTCGGGTCAGCGGCATTTCATGTTCTTGACAGCAACTCATCGAAGGAGCAGTTTCCAGTGGAAAGCTGAAACCGAGTAATTATGGGAATCGTGGTCAAAGTGAAATCAGCCAACCGTCGAAAAGACGAACTGCGTGCCGGTTTAATTCACCTTGTCGAGTGCTGTCCGGTCGAGGGCTGCAATCCGGTAGACTGTCCGCTTTACCAAGTCAGGCAGTTGCAACATGCGCCCCGGTTGAAATGGTTTAATGCGCTGACCCAGGACGACTTGAACTATTTTGCCGCCTATCACTACACATGTGCGAACTTGAAGCTGGCAGAGATGTCGGTTGAAGAGGCGGCTTTTCCCCGTTAGCCCACCGTTATTGTTAGGCCTGGGCGTCAACAGCCTGCGGGAACCGCTGGGGCGGCAGCTGGTGCTGCTACAGGCCACGACCCACACATCTTGGCTAATCAACTGACGGGTACTATGGTTGGCACGATGAAAATCATCGGCTGGATTGTTCAACACGGTTGGGTGCTGCTGCTTGTCGGTGGTTTGCTTGCTTACATCGGATTTACTCAGATAAAAGGCAAATGCCCGCTCTGTGTGGTTCTTGATAAAATTGATGCTCAGACAACGAATGGTGCGGCAGTTGGAAAATAACAGCGCCATGGCAACCCTGATAACCGAGTGGGACGGACGGGACTTGGTCCATCATCCCCGGTGACGCGGAAAATGTTCCGCCAACAGTTCGCCGGCCTTTTGCACCCCGTGGATGATGCCCGGCGTAAATTCAGATTTGCGGAAAAATCCGGCCATCGCGTCCGTCAGCTGCTGCCAAAATTCATCCCCGCATTTGGCGTGAACGGCCTCGTCACCGATGACAGCAAATTTGTGCGCGCGGGGGGCTACGAAAATGAGCACCCCGTTCCGTTCCGGGGATTGATTCATGCCGCGGCGCAAAAAATCCGCCTGCGCGGTGGCCACCGCATCGTCGATATGCTTGGGACTGATGCTGACCCGGATTTCGCCGGAGGTCTTGTGTTCGGCCTCTCGGATCGCCGCGACAATGCTGTCGTGGTGCAGATGTTTGGTAAAGGCTTTTGGGTGCATGATTACCAGCTCCCTCCTGCGCCGCCCCCGCCGAAGCTGCCCCCGCCGCCCGAAAATCCACCCCCGCCACCTCCGCCCGAGAAACCGCCGCCGCCGAATGAGCCGCCGGTTGACCGTCCGCTCCCCGAATAAAAGCTGCCGCCATAGGGGATTAAGAAAAAGCGGAAGCTGACAAACAGGATCACCAGTAAAATAAACGCGATGGAGGAAATCATATTATTTCCTCCATGTTGATAAGCGCCCGTCTGCTGTTCCCCCGCCGTCGTCCCGGTGCCTTTATATTCACCCTTCGCTGCCGCGAGAATCGCCTGCACGCCCGCCGTCAGGCCGCCGTCAAAATCCCCGGCTTTGAAACGCGGGGTGATCTGTTCCTCAATGATCCGTTTGCACAGCGCATCTGGCAGAACGCCTTCCAGACCGTAGCCAACCTGTAAAAAAAGCTTGTGATTTTGCACGAAGACGAACAGCACGGCGCCGTTGTTTTTGGCCTTCTGTCCCGCCTGCCACGACCGCGCCACGCGTACCGTGTAATCCTCCACCGACGAGTCCGATTGCATCTTGGGATAAACGGCCACCAGAATCTGGTCGGAGCTTTGCCGCTCAAAATTTTCCAGCGTCTGGTTCAACTGCGCCGCCGTCCCGGTCGAAACTACCCGCGCATAATCGTTGAAGTAGGTCGCTGGCGGTGGGGGGATGACTTCCGCCGCCAGCAGCCGGAGGCTGCCGAGCAAAATCAAGATGCCGCCGAAACGTCGCACGGTTCAATGTTTGGCCGCCGGTGCCGGTTGATTGAAATCAAATGACACCTTGGGCGGCGTTTCGGCCCCGGTGCTGGCGGCAAAATAGGGTTTCGGGCTGAAGCCAAAGGCTCCGGCATAGAATACCGCCGGAAATGACTTGATGGCGGTGTTGTAATTTTGCACGGCGGTGTTGAAATCCCGCCGCTCGACGCTGATGCGATTCTCCGTTCCTTCCAGTTGGGCCTGCAAGTCGCGGAAATTCCCGGTCGCTTTCAAATCTGGATACCGCTCAACCACTACCAGCAAGCGGGACAGAGCCGACGATAGCTGTCCTTGGGCCTGTTCAAACGCGGCAAGCTTGGCGGGATCGCTCGGCGCGGCATTGGGATCAATCTTCATCTGCCCGACCGAAGCCCGCGCGGCGGTTATCTCTGTCAGCGTGGATTTCTCAAAATTGGCCGCGCCGGAAACCGTCGCAACCAGATTGGGGACCAGGTCGGCCCGCCGTTGATAGACGTTTTGCACCTGCGCCCATTGGCTGTCCACTCCCTGTGACAGCTTGACGAGGTGGTTGTAGCTCCCGCCCGCCGCGACGATGAGGATTAAAACTAAAAGTCCCAGCACTGCCAGAACGCCGATAACGATGGCCAGTTTTTTCATAATGACTTTTGCAGTCTAAACTCCGCCCGCTGGGGAACAATTACAAAATCGGCTGATATTTGGAATCGCGCGGCTGGGCGGGTTGGCGCTTCGCAATGGAGGCCAAAAAAGAGCTTGCAAATTTGTGGGGCGGGCGGGAGATTAGTGAGATTCTCATATTGGTCGTACGCCAAAAACCCAATGGGGATTTCATAAATTAATTTTCAGTCTATAATTCAGCAAGATAATCCTCATCCGATATTTCTATGAAAAAACTCCTTGTTCTTACCCTGGCCTTGGTGTCGGCGTTGTTTGCCACCCCCCTGGTTCAGGCTCAGTCCACCAACTGGGCCGGCGTGACTAATATATTAAGCGGACCCTATGGGGCGCCCGCCGACAGCGATGTGATTAATGGGGGCACGCTGGTGGTCACCAATGGCGGTAGCCTGATCGCTGCGCAATTGAATGTCGGCCCCACGAACGCCGGCACGCTCACCCTGTTGACCAACGGCTCTATTACTCTGCAGACGTTGCTGGTGACCAATAATACGTCTGTTGCCACCAACTCCGTTTTTAACTTCAACGCCGGCACGCTGATCACCTCCAACGGCACCGGCGTCGGTTATGCGGCGATTATCGCGGTGGTTTCTAATAGCAGTTGGAACATTAACGGCAATTGGAGCATGACCGGCGGCACCAATCTGTTCTTCAACGTGGCGACGAACGGTAGTGCCACGGCTTATGCCGTGTATGTTGGCAATGGATCGAATAACGTTCAGGTCAGCGTGAATGCGAATGCTACTTGGTGGTCCACCGTCCCGGCCTACGACCAGTATTCGTTGGCGCAACAGGGGTCGGCATCGAATGTTGTGAGTCTGATTGTCGCCAGTGGTGTGGCGACGAACAACATGTTCACCGTCAACGGCGGCACCCTGATTGCGACCAATCTCTACGGTCAGGTTATCCCGATTGTTGTTGGTAACAGCGCTACCTGTGTGGGTAATCAGTTTATCATCACCAACGGCGGTCAGGTGGTCAGTGCGGGGTTGAGGAGTGGCGGTCCCCAGGCCGGCACGATTAACCAAGGCACGAACAACGGCATCGTGGTGGCGGGCACGAACAGCGCCGGTGCCAAATCGACGTGGAATTTCAGTAATGATCGTTTGACGGTGGGCCCCAGCGGCGGTTCCAACAGTTGGGTGCGGGTGGATCAGGGTGGTGTGCTGACCAATATGGCGTTGATAACCTATTCTTACAGTTACATGTTTATCACCAACGGTGGCCAGGCTTTTATCGCCAACAATGCCACGATTAACCGGGGCGGTGCCAACGCCACCATTGTGGTGGGGGGCACGGATGGTGCCGGCAACAAGTCCACGCTGGCGTTTCTCCCCACCGCCAGTGCTTGGCAGATTGGTGGTTCTGGTAGTTCGCCTGCCAACCCGGGCACGAACACGGTGGCTCGGGTGGATGCGGGCGGCTTTGTGACGAATGCTAACAACGTTTACGTCGGCAGGGACACGAATTCCGTGAACAATGTGCTGGTTATCACGAATGGCGGTTCGATGTATGACAACTCGGCGTCTGGTGGTGCTTACATTGGCTATCTACCTGGCTGCAACAACAACTCGGTGAGCGTTGGTGGTGGCACGGCAGGATCGGTGTTGGATTTGGGTACCCGCTCAATCACCATTGGTAACGATCCCGCGGCGGCGAATAACTTCATCAAACTATTCCCCGGCGGCATTTTGACGAATTTTTCCACCATCACTTTGGGCGGGCAGAATTCAATCTTCTATCAGAACGGTGGTGTTTTGGCGGGGAATCCGACTAATACGACGGTGGCCGGGAGCGGCCAATTTGTGGTGAGCGGGGATGCCTCCGCCTCCACCAACAACCTGACGTTGGCCAGCGGGGTTATTCTGGCCGGCAGCGGGACCAACGGCGGCAGCGTGGTGTTGAACAGCGGGGCCATTCTGGTGCCGGGCGGGCTGGCCACGGTCGGGACGCTGACCCTGACGAACAATCTGAGTCTGAACGGCAACACGCTGTATTACGATCTACAGACCTCGGGGAATGATCTGGTGGCGGTCTCGAACACCCTTTACCTGACGAACGTGAACACGGTGAGCGTGAATCTGCCGCAGGGGACGTTGGCGGCGGGGACCTACACGCTGATGACGTTTGGCAACGGCTATGTGAACGGCGGCAGTTTTGCGCTGCAGAGCGCCTTGCCCAATGCGACGTTGATTTTGAACGCGAACA